>Ga0209284_10005349_pt1 | contig 13401 bp, 23 predicted proteins | sample FRY03_FD_187211 | JGI IMG/M metagenome (GOLD analysis project Ga0209284, IMG submission 187211) | Freshwater microbial communities from Lake Fryxell liftoff mats and glacier meltwater in Antarctica - FRY-03 (SPAdes) (version 2) | ecosystem: Environmental > Aquatic > Freshwater > Ice > Glacier... | reverse complement strand
AGAAGCAGCTAAACCAAAATCATTAGTAGTGTATTATGGTGGTAAAGGTGGTCTAGGTAAAAGAATTGATATGGAAATTATGACACCAAAGTACGAATTTAAATTGAATATAAGAGATACCCAAGGTGCGGATGGCTATCCGACTAGGTTAATGGGCGATTTTAAGTATATTTAATCTTATAAATAGTAGTGTTGAAAAGTATATGGAAAAGTTGATATTATTAATGGAACCAATGAGAGAAATAGAGAAATGTTTGTTTATCAGACGAAGAATTTAAAAAACGGTAAAAAGTATATAGGTGTATGCACATTCAATAGTGATTCCTACCTAGGAAGTGGAAGACTATTAAAGTCTGCCATACGCAAATACGGAAGAGAGAATTTCAAAAGAACAATATTAGAACATTGTTCCACTCCAGAGGAAGTATATTCAAAAGAGATATACTATATCAACAAATATAATTTAACAATTCAATATAAAGAAAGGTTAGGTGCTCCGAATGTTTAGTTTCAAAGGTTTTATTACCAAAGGAAAAAATACTCATTTGGAGCACCTGTGAAGACTCGAAGACGCTATCATAGATAGAGGATCTAAAGGCGGCAAAGACGCCGTATTGTTTCTAAAATCAGTTAAGAAAATGCTTACAGGCAATATTGGCGGTAGACTTAATATCACCGTTAAATGGGACGGTGCGCCTGCTGTATTTTGCGGAATTAATCCAGAAAACGGTAAATTCTTTGTAGGCACAAAATCAATATTCAATAAAACTCCTAAGATCAATTACTCTACTGGTGATATACTGAAAAATCATAGTGGAGTTTTAGCAAATAAACTAGTAGTATGTTTAAGAGAATTGTCTAAACTAGGAATAACAGGAATTTTACAAGGAGATTTATTATTTACTAAAGGTGATGTTAAATCTCAATCCATAGATGATAGACAATATTACACATTTACTCCTAATACAATCACGTATGCTGTAGATAAAGATAGTGATATCGGAAATCGTATTGCACGAGCAAGAATGGGTATCGTATTTCACACTTCATATTCTGGCAAAAATATGGCTAACTTATCAGCTAGTTTTGGTTCACTGACTCGTATTCCAAAATTATCATCTATATTTGTTACAGACGCAACGTACAAAGATACTTCAGGAACATCTACATTTAATAAAGGTGAGATGGCACAATTTGATAGTATTATAGCACAAGCTGAAGGTTCATTAAGCAAAGCAGCTGCCGTATTAAATGAATTTGAAACTTCTAATCCGTTATCTGTAGGGTTTAGATTAAAAACATTTTTCAATTATTACGTTAGAAATAATAGTGATATGGGAAAAGTTAAGTCTTTGGTTACAATGTTTAGAGAATATTATCAGAATATTTTACAACAAGAAGTTGACGCAGTAACTAGGGAAGATACAAAAAAGAAATACCAAAAAATACAAGAAGATGGTTTAAAATTTATTGATAGAAACCAACAAGGATTATATTTTGCTATTGCAAGTCATCTATCATTACAAAGAGCAAAAAGTTTTTTAATTAGAAAATTAAATCAAATACAGTCAATCGGACATTTTATTAGAACACCTAATGGTTTTAAAGTAACAAATCCTGAAGGATATGTTGCAGTTGATAGAGTTAGAGGTGCAGTCAAATTAGTAGATCGACTGGAGTTCAGTAGGGACAATTTCACAATTGCTAAGGATTGGGTAAAAGGATAATGGATTTTTTAGAACACGCAGAAATAGAAAAAAAACAACTAGACGAATCGTATAAACAAAGTTTACAAAATAAAATGGAAAGATATTTGGATTCTTTTAGTGATGATTTAAAAAATAGTATTATAAAAAAAGTAGAAAAAAGACAAACAGAATCAGAAAGATTACAAGAGGAGTTGGAACCATTACCGTGGTGTCCTATGTCAAACGAATGAAAACATTTGGTCAATTTTTTTCAGAGGCAGTTAATGAACCAAAAATCATAATGATTGGTGGACCAGGTTCTGGTAAATCAACTTACTCAGAAATCATTACTAAAAAGTTAAACATACCACATATATACACCGGTGATATGATGAGAGCTTTAGCAAAACAAGATACACCGGATGGTGTTAAAGTAAAAGATTTATTAGCACAAGGTAAATTCGCTCCATTAGAAATTGTTATTAAGGCAGTTAAAGATAGAGTTTCAAAGCCAGACGCACAAAACGGTTATGTGTTTGATGGTTTCCCTCGTAATGTTGAACAAGCAGAACGAATGAAAAAGGAAAGTATTGAATACAATTATGTTATTAACCTTGAAGTAAGTGAAGAAGAAATTATTAAAAGACTATCAGCAAGAGGTAGAGCTGATGATAAACCAGAAATTATTAAAAAGAGATTAGAAGTGTATCACCAACAAACAGCACCATTGTTAGATTATTTTAAAAGTAATATAATAAATATAAAAGCTGAAGGTAGTACACCCGAAAAGATAGCTCAAACAATTATAGATAAAGTAAAATGAAAACATTAAAAGAATTAAAATCATTTATAAGTGAGGGTGTTTATGACCCAGGTATCTTTAAGGTTTTCTTTTTAGCTGGAGGACCAGGTTCCGGTAAAACATTTGTAACACAAACAGCATTTGCTGGCACAGGTTTAAAATTGGTAAATTCTGATTCAGCATTTGAAAAAGGTTTAAAATCTGCCAATCTTTCATTAAAAATGCCTGACGAGGAAGAATATTTTAGAAACATTATTAGACAAAGAGCAAAGATGACAGCATCCACTATGTTAGATACATATGTACAAGGCCGTTTAGGGTTGATTGTAGATGCAACAGGAAGAGATTTAAACCTTGTAACAAGACAATACAATATGCTTAACAGTATAGGTTATGATTGTTATATGATATTTGTTAACACAAGTTTAGAGGTTGCTTTAGAAAGACAAAAGAAAAGAGAAAGACAAGTACCTGCCTATGTTGTAAAAACAAGTTGGGATGGAGTACAAAGAAACATTGGTGCCTTTCAAAGACTTTTTAGTCCTAATAGATTATTAATATTAGATAACAATAAGAGTGACCAAGAATTGGTTACAATTACATTAAATCAGGCTTCTAAATTTATTAGAAGTCAATTAACTAAAAAACCTGATAACTATATTGCTAAAGAGTGGATACAAAAAGAACTAGAGGCAAGAAAAAGAGTATGATAAAAAGATTTAAAGAAGTACAGGAAACAATAGTTAAAGTAGATGGTAAGTATAAATTAGTTTCTAAAAAAGGAAAGAATTTAGGTACTTACGATACTAAAAAAGATGTTATTGATAGAGAAAAACAAGTACAATACTTTAAACATATGAAAGAAAGTATTATTGATATACCTCGTAGAACATATGCGCCAGGTGTATTTGATGAGGCTGATACTTCTAATCCAAAAATTAAACCTAGTGTTAAAAAGTTAATTGACGATCAATTAAAAGAGTTTAAAAAAGAATATCCCATTATTAAAGCAGGATTAATTGGTTCTATTCTTACAAAGAGATATAGAAATGACGCTGACCTGGATATCAATGTTCTATTTGATGTGCCAAAAGAGAAACAGGAAGAAGAAAGATTAAAACTTTCTAAACAATTCTTATCTGTTTCTAATCCTGATAACATTCAAGGCAAAGAAATTCCAGGAACAAAACACCCAATCAATTTTTATTTTCTTACATCTAAAGAAACGTATGATGACCAAGAAAAGAAAGCAGACGCTGTGTTTGATATAGAAAACAATAAGTTTATTAAACGACCAGACGAATTTGTTTTTGATCCAAGTCTATATGTAAAAGAGTTTGAAAAAAAAGTACAAGAATTGGATGTCATTAAAGGTGAACTCAAAAGAGATATCATTGATTATGATGAATTAAAAGAATTGAATCCTAATGATATTTTAGATTTACAAGATAAAATTAATGACAAGTTAGAAGAAATAGAAAACGATATTGAAGATGTAATTAAAGTAGGTACTACGGTTGACGCAGAAAGAAGATCAGCCTTTGATACTGATATGTCGCCAGACGAAATCAGACAATTTGGTATTAAAAATAGATTACCTAAAAATGTTATCTACAAGATGTTAGAAAAATATCACTACTTGAAATTTTACAAAAAATGTCTAAAGATTTTAGATGATGGAATAGTAACAGACGCTGAAATAGCTAGTTTGAAAGAAGCAATCACATTAGACAAAGTAAAAATAAAAGCAACTGTTTGGTTCAAAAGTTTAGTTACTAAAATTAAAATGATGGCAACAACTCAAAAGAGATATGAATATGCTGCTAAAGTTTTACAAGACGTTATTGATAGAAAAAAGAAAGACCAATCACAACAAGGGTTACCATTAAGACACGATATTGGATGGTATGCTTCCGTTGTTGCTGATACATTTAAAGATATCGATGGCAAAAAACTACAAACAATGGTACACGAACAAGTAGAATTATTGGATGAAGCAAAAGGAAAATCAATAGCATTTACTTTTGGTAGATTTAATCCACCAACTATTGGCCACGAAAAACTTATTAACAAAGTTAAGAGTATGCCAACAGATGATTATAGAATCTATTTAAGTAGAAGTGAAGATAGTAAAAAGAATCCTTTAAGTCCTAGGCAAAAATTAGATTATATGAAACAAATGTTTTCTAGTCACGCTAGCAAAATAGAAATCAATTCTTCAAATATGATTTTAGATATTGCTACCAATTTATACAACAAAGGTTATAAAGAAATAACAATGGTTGCCGGTAGTGATAGAGTACAAGAGTTTGAAGGCATATTAAAAAAATATAACGGTGTTAAAAGCAGACACGGATTATATAACTTTGATAGTATAAGAGTAGCCTCAGCAGGAGAAAGAGATCCTGACGCTGAAGGAGCAATGGGTATGTCAGCGAGTAAAATGAGAGAGGCGGCCGCTAAAGGAGATTTAGAAACTTTTAAAAAAGGATTACCAAAAGGAGCTGACGCTGATAAAATTATGAAAGATGTCAGAAAAGGAATGAGATTAGCAGCTGATTACGGTGGATTAATGCACGTAAGAGGAGCTAAACCAATAGCCTCAATGGAAGAATTTGAACAAAATCAAATAAGAGATTTATATATTAGAGAAATAATCTTTAATATAGGAGATAAAATAGATTACATCAAAGAGAATCTACAAGGTAAAGTCGTAAGACGAGGAACTAACTATGTTGTTTTAGAAGACAACAACAATAATTTACACAAAGCTTGGATATGGGATTGTATTCCTGTATCAGCAAATAGAGAAGCTGAAATTAGAGAGTTTAATTTAGATGTGGACTATGGTTTTACAGCCGTATCTACAATAAAGGAAGATAACACTAAAATTAAATCATTCAGTGACTTTTCAAAAGAATTGGATAACAAAATGAACGATACAACAAAAGAATCTTATGATATTGGGCACGATTATGCTGAATATACTAATAAAATAACACCAGGTCAAACTAAGTATGACCCTAAATTTCAAGGAGGAGGCTATAAACCTAGTGATCCTAAAAAGAATTTAAAACAAGTGGTAACCACTCCAGTGATAACAGACGTAAAGAAAGAAGATATTGAAAAATGGGCATTGTCAGATGAAACAATAGATAAATATAAGAAAAGATATGCTGAAGAATGGCGATCTAGGTTAGATGAAGTTGTAACAAGGATGATGGAGAAGATATAATGTTGCGTTTTACTGATTATAAAGATAAGATTAGCAAGTCGGTAATGTACCACGTTGAGAATAAAATACCATTTTCTGAAAATATCTATAGAATCCACAGTGAAGAATTTTATAGTTTGTTTAGAGAAGCTAGAGAACTGTTTAACGAAGGTCTTTTAACTGAAATATCCGATTGGGATAAACAAGTATTAGAAAGTGACATTGGCGATTTTGGTATCTTTGAAGATAAAAAAGTACCACTAGACATACCAATTGCTGAAGAAGAAAAAGATCCTCCTTTGAACAAACCAAAAAGAGGCGGACCAAAAAAGTTTTATGTATTTGTCCGAGATGGTGACAAGATTAAGAAAGTCACTTGGGGAGATACAACTGGATTAACTGTTAAGTTAAATAATCCAGAGGCAAGAAAAAGTTTTGCTGCTAGACACAAATGTGACCAGCAGAAAGATAAAACAACAGCAGCGTATTGGGCTTGTAATTTGCCACGATATGCTAAAAGTTTAGGAATGAGTGGCGGTGGAAATTTTTACTGGTAATCCTTTTTCAGATTCATTTGTTTCTGAAAATAGATTTAAAAGAGTTTTTGATGAACAAGTTGATGACGGTAAATTAATTTGGCATAAAGATAAAAAAGATAGAGTTATCTATGTCATTGAAAGTAACAGTTGGAAGATACAATATGATAACCAGTTGCCAATTGATTTAGTAAATGGAAATACGTACTATGTGAAAAAGGAAAATTATCACAGAGTACACAAAGGAAAAGGGAATCTAGTAATAGAGATACAACAATGAAAACATTAAAAGAAATAAGACTAGGATTATTAACAGAAGCGACAGCTTCTAAAACAGATTTACAATTTATACGAGCTAAAACAGCAATTAACGACCACTTTGCTACAAGAATTTATATAGCAGATAGAATTTTAGGTGATAAAGATTTAACAAATGCATACAAGTCATTAGAATATTTACATAAAAAAAGATATGTTGGTGATGATGCAGTTATTTTAAGACAAAAATTAGAAAAGTCTTTACAGACAATATTAAAAAACAAAGTTTCCAATTGGGACGAAATATGGAGTGAACTATAATGAGTAGATACAGAAAAACAATGGAATCAGCTTTGAGAGAAGTTTATAAATTAAACGAAAAAGTTGAACTAGATGAATTTACAAGTAATATGATTAAAGCATTACAAAAATCATATGCTACAATGCCTCAAAAAATTTCACCAGAACAAGCAACAGCTCTTTCAAAACATTTAGATAGACTTGATTTGGTATCATTAAAACAATTAGTAAAAGCAAACATACCTTTTGTATCAACAGTTGCTAAAAACAAAATTTACAAAAAAACAGGTAAGTTTGAAGAAGTTGAATTAGAAGAAGGTTTTGCTTCCAATCTAATTGTTAAAGCAAAAGAGATTGCTAAGAAATTATCAGGCAATATGACAAAAGCCTATGATGAAATAGAAAAACTTGCTAAAGGGTTATCAAAAGATCCTGAAGTACAAAAGGCATTACAAATGGCTAATGAAGAAATAGCAAGACCTAATCCAGCTAATCCAAATCCTAATAAAGATTTAGATGAGAGTCTAATGAAAGACATTTATAGTATGGACCAAGACGGGGCTAGTGTTGAAGAAATTGCTAAGAAATTAAAGATGAATGTTGCTACTGTTAAAAAAATATTAGGTGAAGAATTGACCGAAGAGGATGAAAAATCTTCTGATTCAAATAAAGAAAACGATGTAGAAGCAATGGAAAAACAAATGGTTGCTTTACAAGGTCAAGTAAATCTATTAAAGCAAAAATTAGAAAACGAAAAAAATAAGACAATCAAACCTGTGCCGAATAAAGAAACTGGTGAAGTATCACTTACTTTTGGAATTGCTAATAAACTGTTAAGAGATAAAGCAAAAAAAGAAGAAGAAAAGAAACCAGTTAAAGATGTAGCGGAAGCTAATGATGGCGACAAAAGAGATGGCGACCCTTGTTGGAAAGGTTACAAACAGGTTGGTATGAAAGACAAGAATGGTAAAGAAGTACCAAACTGTGTACCAATGACTAAAGAAGAATTACAAGAAGCGGGTATTGATCCTAAAGATGTTAAACAGATGGAAAAACCTCTTGTAAAAGAAAAATACAAAGGTGCTAAGAAATTAGTAGATGGATTAATAAAAAAAAAATTAAAAGGAGATAAGTAATGAAATACTTAAATACAAAACCTGGTAGTATTGAAGAGCTAGCTGCGAATATGGCAAAGCATCAAAATGAATCGGGTTACCAAGATATGTTTAAAAAAGAATTAGAGAAAGCTGGAAAAGGTATTGGCTCAATGACGCCTGCTGAAAAAAAGGCATTCTTCAATAAAGTAGATTCAAAATATACTGCTAAAGATGAAGCAACTCATACAATGCCTGATGGTACTGTAATGAAAGGTGCCAAGCATAAAGAAGAAGAAAAGCATAAAGAAGTGGTTAAAGAAGAAGACGCTTACGACAACGAAAGATTTATTATCATAGGTGGTAAAGCAAAAAGAGATGTTGGAAATACACCTAATAAAAAAGATCACGTTTATGCGCCAGACGCTAAAACAGCTTTACAACTTCATAAACAAGGAAAAAAAGTTTATAAAGAAGAAGTAAAAGAAGGCGAAGTACCAGCAGGTCTTAAAAAATACCTTGACAAAAAATCTTCTGATGAAAAGAAAGAAGATATAACTGGTGACAAACAAAATCAAAAACAAAAATCTGTAGGTGGCGAGAAGTCTTTTAAAGAAGTATATAAAAGATCAAAAAAAGAAGCAATGAATACCACTGGTGACGCTACAGTAGATAACGCTAATCAAAACCTTGAACCTACTGAAAAACCTGAAAATGATCCAGATGTTAAAGTAGCAAAGAAAAAAACAGATGTTGGTTCCAAAACAACTGGCGTTGATACATCACCCGAAATAGCATACAAGAACTAATCTTTGTTCTACCTAGCTGTGTCAGAATGGCACTTGACTTTTGGTCAAGATATGATAGTATATAGATATGGAAAACACTATGAAAAAAATAAATACAATTTACAAAGCTACAAATAAAATCAATAATAAAAGTTAGAAAACAGGTATGTTACAAAGATGAAAAATCTTCCAAGATTGTATGTAGATATGGATGGCGTCCTTTGTGACTTTGCCAAAGGTGTCGAAAAGGTTTTAGGTACTTCCATAGACAAATGGGCATATGGTTCTAAAGAAGAAAAGTGGTCTAAAATAAAGGATACTCCTAAATTTTGGCATACTTTGCCTTGGGCCCCAGGCGGTAAAGAACTCTGGAGCTTCATATCAAAATACAAACCACACATATTATCAGCATATGTGGAAGAAAGCTGGGATCCAAATTGTATACCAGGTAAATCATATTGGGCCAGAACCAATTTAGGCATAGGTACCAACAGAATTAATTTAGTTATGAGATCACAAAAACAGAACTTCACAAAAGTGGCTGGTCAACCTGCCATTCTTATAGACGACTACAAGAAAAATGTAGATCAATTCACACAAAGAGGTGGTATAGGAATACTACACACCACCACTTCCAATACTATTAGAGACCTTAAAAAACTTGGGTTCTAGTACCTTTCCTTATAAATATACCTATACATTACAAAATTGAGTACCTTAAATATTAACAAAGGGAGAGAATAATATGTCAAGTTGGGGAAAAACAGATAGATACCAAGATGCACCTTTATGGTCACTTGCTAGAGTTTTCAAAGCACCAGCAGCAGCCAATATGGGTCCTGCAGGAACTGGAAAACTATTTAATAACGCTACAGGTAATAATTTAATATCTGGATTAACTATAGGTTTATTTAACTATAAAGATAGTGAAACACAGAGTGGAGCTATAGCACAAACTGGATGGAACTTAAAAGTTGTAGGTTCTGGCGGCAGATCAGGAAGAACTAGATACGAAACACTAGTTGCACTTTCTGATTCACAAGACGCTTAATAACAATTTGTATGAGGGCCGCTTCGGTGGCCCTTATATATACTATATGAATAAATTGATCTAGGCAAATACCTAGAGTAGCATTCCCGAAAGGGTTAACAGGAGAAACAAATGGCAGATAAGAAAATCACGGCGTTGTCCGATTTAGGTAACGCATTAGCAGCTGGCGATCTATTCCACGTAGTGGACGATCCGTTAGTAACACCAATTAATAAAAAAGTAACAGCAGCGGATGTTTTTAATAATATCCCTAGTTTTATTTCATTCAAAGATACACCACAAACAATCACTGGAGATGGTTCAACATCAACAGCAATTACACTAACTCAAAGTACAACTTTAGTTAACGCTACATCAGCGGCAGCTCCTTGTACTATAGCAGCAGCTTCAATTGATGGACAAGTAAAAATGATTTTAAATTCATCTACTTCAGGCACAGCGGCTGTAACAATTACCCCAACAAACTTTAAACAAGGTACAACAGTAACACTAAACGCTCCAGGTGAGTCAGTAGTGATGATGTACAAAAGTTCGTTTTGGTATGTAATTGGTGGCGAAGGCTACGCAGTAGCTTAATAGATTGGAGATATTATGATAATAGATGAAAAAATTTTGAAAGATGAAAGAAAAGTATTAGAAGATGATTTTAATACTATGTCAAATAGAATTAAACAAGTTGAAAAAGATTTAGGTCAAATGAAAAGTAATGTAAATGCTTTGTATGGGGCTATTCAACAAGTGGATAGATTATTGACAAAATTAAATGATGGGAATAAAGAAATGCCAGCCAAAAAAGAAGCGGCATTAAATATAGCAACAAGTTAAAAAAATGAAAAGATTTAAAACTTACAATAAAGAACAAGACCTACAAGACTTCGAAGAAGATGTAACTTGTTCAGAGTCTATTGTAAAAGATGAGTCTGATTCAAAAGAAGAAAAAAAAGAGGAGAAAAATGAGAACTTTTAAACAGCATATAAAAGAGGCACACTACGAAGGTGACGCACAAGGTGTTGGAACTATGGATCAAAATTCCATAGAAGACAGTGTTATTGGTGCTTTCAATGTAGAGAATCCTGAAGTATTGAAAAAGGTAAATGCTTTTGTTGAATCAATAGCGAATGGGGAATACATAACACCTCAATTTGCGATTGACTCATTAAGAGAAAAATTACAAAGAATAGGACTTACAGTATCGCCTGTGACATTAACAGGAGATAGTGGTAAGGTAGTAGTTGAAGTGAAATTATTTGGTGGAAGATTTGGTAAAGATACTGATGGTTCTGATATTGATGATGATGGTATATCTCACAAAAAAGAGGGTGGATTAAAGATGGAAGTATCTTATGAAACTCTTAAAACAGGAACATCTAAGGTCTACGCTAAATTAGTGTAGTCAATGTTCAAAGAGATAACCAAAGATAATTGGCTGTTATTTGCCCAGCAAAGCTATGATAATCCTACTCTACAGAAAGAGCAGGAGTTTTATGATGATATTAAACGGTTCAAATATCTAAAAAGGTTATTTCGTAAGTACAAAATAACTGGTAAGATTAAGATACGATTAGCAGTTAATCACGTCATAGTGTTATCAAATGTTTTTGGAGTTGAAGCTGCTTGTGTATTATTATTATTTAAAACTGATAAAACATATTGGCCTTGCCTAAAATCTGTACTTAATTATTTGAGTTATCTATATCCACACGAATTGGATGATGTTAATGAAGATAAAAATATAAAAGAAATATTAGAGAAACTATAATGGCTAGTAGATTAATTGATACCTTAATAACATATCGGATTATCAAATTGCTTTCAACTCCTTTTGAAAAGCAAGAGGCGTTTGAACAAGGTATTATTGATAAAGACGGTAAGATATTAAAAAAAAATAGAGATTTAAAAACCGACAAAGAAAAAAGTGCTTACACGTACTTACATAGATTTATATTTAATTTAAAAAGAATACTTGGAAAAGTGGGTTTAGGTAGTAAATTAGGTTCTTTCGCTGTTTCTCTCGCTCTTCTTTTAAAAGAAAAAAAAGAATACCAACAACATAAAACATTAATTGAAAGAACTATAGTTACTTACTTAAAAGAAACAAATCAATATACAACTTTATTAAATGAAGAAGGTGATGTACCCAATATAGATATAGAAGAAGAACCTATCTATACTTGTTTTGGTATTGATGTATATGAAAAAGATGGTCAATTAATTTCGGAGAAAGAATATGCCAAAAAATTATAAAGATATGATTGATGAAATCATCAATAAAATGGAAGAAGATGCTCCAGTAAATTCAGTAGCTGATGGTGGTGTTGATATGGCTCCTAACGCAGCTGTACCACAATCACCTAAGATGTTGAAAAGAAAAAAAGAACAAGGTGATGTAGCAAAGATGATTGCTAAAAAAATTGGTCAAATGGTAAAATCCAATGAAGATAATAATAGTATTCTTTTAAAACAAGTATTGGATGGACTTGATAGAGTTGATACTAGAATTGATGAACAGATTTATGGAAAAACAGAAATCAAAGTAGTTAAAGAAGAAAAATATAAAACATTTACGGAAAAATACAATGCCAAAAAGCTTTAAAGAATTTTCAACAGGTGGTTTTGCTATGGGAAGTATTGATAGTGTAACTCCTGTAGTGAGTTTAGGACCAACTGATAGACCTCCTGAGTCTGCTAAACGTAGAGGAGATACTCGTATGATCGGATTAAAAGATGGAAATCAAAGTCCATTTAAGAAAAAGATTATAAACAAATTAAAAAAACCAGTAGATGATTATTTAAAATCTAAAGAGAAAAAAGAATATGCGGCTGGAATGGAAGGTCCTGGTATGGGAACTTATAGTCCAATATCCGATTTATCAACAGATACTAAAGTTAATAAAAAAATTAAAGAATCTGTGTTGTATAAACATATGGTAACAAATAAAATAATAAAAGGATAACATAATGGATTTCATAGTAGAACAATTAATTACATTTTGGCAATTCACGTTAGTAGGAATATTAATAATATTAGGATATATGTACGATAAATATAGTACAAGATCGGCTATAACAGGATTTTCTTGTGAGAAAATGCCTAGTATGATTCCAATCAGAATACCTACCAAAGGTAAAGGATTCTTTGGTGCTATTTGGTTATGGTTGATGGCAGTAAGAAATTGGGAAATAGGAGAAGATTTCCATTACAAATTATATGGCAAAGATATGGTCATACCAAAAGGTTTTATATTTGATGGTGCTAGTGTACCTAAGTTTTTAGCAACTTGGCTATCTCCAGTAGGGGTATTACTACTAGGTGGTCTAGTACACGACTACGGTTACAAATATGAAACACTTTTATTAAAAAATAAAAAAGAAACTATTGGTATTAAAAATCAACAGTGGATGGATAAAACATTTAGAGATATTAATATCGAAGTAAACGGCTTCAAGTGGTTAAACTACCTAGCGTGGTATGCTCTAAGAGCAGGTGGGTTTATGGCTTGGAGAGGTCATAGAAAAGTAAACGCTAAAATAAAATAGGAGATTAATATGTTTTTAACAATAGGTTTATTATTAGGTTTTATAATAGGTTGGTATGTCAATGAGAAGTTTGAAGACTTACAAGATATACTTGACAAGATGTATTCAAAATTAAAATTTTGGAATAAATAA
>Ga0209284_10005348_pt1 | contig 13408 bp, 9 predicted proteins | sample FRY03_FD_187211 | JGI IMG/M metagenome (GOLD analysis project Ga0209284, IMG submission 187211) | Freshwater microbial communities from Lake Fryxell liftoff mats and glacier meltwater in Antarctica - FRY-03 (SPAdes) (version 2) | ecosystem: Environmental > Aquatic > Freshwater > Ice > Glacier... | reverse complement strand
TACGTCTTCGCACAGATGACACGAATGGTGGGAGGATGCATGGTTCAACATATACGCATACAAAAGGATGGGCCTAAACGACCTGGTCGACGCTAGGTGTCCCATTCTCAATTGTGACTGCTGTAAGGGATCTAGTCTGCAGTCTTGAGCTTCATCAGCTCCGGCTTGTAGCTCCCGATCAGGACTTTGATCGTATCCTTGTACGAGTCTGTGCCCTTCAACCAACCGGCATCGCCCTTCATGCGGTCGAGGAGGCTGGCGGCGGTGCCGGGCGTGTTGGCGCCGGTCCACGCGTTGCTAGCCTCGGCGAAGCACAGACCGGAGGCCGTCGTCTGGTGAGGCACATCGCCGGCGAGCGTGACCACCATCACCCCTGGCTGTTGCAGCACGTCGAACGTTTTGACATTTTCCGGCCAGCTGGCGCTCAGCAACTTGCAGCGGTATTTGACGTACTCCGCTCCGCCGTCGGCTGTCTGCCTGCTGGCGTTCAGGCCTGCGCGGTCGTTCGGCTTCACCAGGGACCACAGCTTTGGTGCTCCTCCGTGATTGATGTTGTAGGCGGCCATGAAGCAATCCTCCACGTGCTGAGGGGTGCTGGTCGGGGCAGCTTCGCCGCTCGCACCCGATATGATGCCGGCCGGCAGGTTGATCGCCGCGTGGCAAGGTACCCCTTCTTTCATGCGACGGTGCACGCAGTCCAGCACCACCTGGGCGTAGAGGGAGGTCGAAGGCATTGCCTTGGCATCTTTCCGAGCCTGTTTTCCGAGAGTGTTCATCCAGTCCTCGCCCCTGAGCAGTTTCAGGTGCTCGGCGGCGGACGCCGTCGCCTCTGGGGTCATCACGGTGAAGCCCGGGGCCCGTACGCCGCCGTGGATCTTGTCGCAGAGCGCCTCGGCCATGGCGGCGTCCGGGTCTCTGATCGTGCAGAGGTCCGAGATGTACGGCGCGTAGGCGCAGCTGGCCAGGTGGGGCGTCGTTGCGGCCAAGTGGCGACAGACGGCCGCGAAGGAGGCACGACATACGTCGGCCACGAACGCGTCATCTGAGTCGTGAGTGCCGCCGCCACGCAGGTGCCTCGCGACTCCATCCCATGAGGCACCTTCGATGGGCGGGGTGGGAATCGCGTTCTTGAACGCAATGTTCGACAGGATGTCTGCGAGCAGGTAGCAAGGCGAGCGGTCGTCGTCGAGCATCGACCGCATGAGCTGATTGAGCGTCTTGTTGTGGATGTACTTCGCATCAGGAGTTCCCGACCGTTCCTTCGCGTACGCGACCATGCCAGCGCGCCGCCCGAGCTGCGGCGACTCTTCGGGTGAGAAGAGTCGCCTGAGAACCTCGGCGCACTGATTGTGCGCGTCCAGGTCGATGACGCAGAACGCGCGCACCTCGGCGAGCGTAGGGTCCATCTTGATCCTGCTCTCGATGAGCTGCGCCAGTGCCCCGGCGTTTGCGAATTTTCCGATCAGCACCCAGATGCGGGAGGTGCACAAGGACTGCACATGCTTCATAAAGCGCGACTCGTAGCCTCCCTCGAGCGTGTCCTGCGCCGCTAGCTTCCAAGCTGCAGACGCTTCCCCGCCTGCCTGCGCCGAGCCGTTCCTCTGTAAGAACGGCGTCAGGTCGGAGAGCGCACGCCTGTTCTCCTGCGTCGCGGCAAAGATCTCCAGGTTGGACATGAGCTTCCACTTGGGGTGTTCTTCCGCGGTTTTGCTGACACTGCTGATTGCCTTTTTGAGAGATGATGCATGCCTGTTGCACCTTCGCCGCTCCTTGTTGCACTTTGCTACGGCCTTGTCCGCCAGCCGCTTGTTGTTCGCATTGACCGTGGTGTCCGCGAAGGACTCGCCGATGTCCGCAATGGCCGCATCCATGGCCTCTTTGAGTCTGGCACCATCCTCGCGGGTTGGGGCGGGGGTCTTTGTCACATCGGTCACATCTGTTAGCATAGATATGCCTCGGTCCGCAATCATCTTGAGCCGGTCTTTGCCGGCCTCGATGGCGTCGGCGGCCTCGCGCGCGACTCGGGCACAGTGGTCGGCCTTTCCGTTGATGTAAGACGCCTGCATCTTCAAGTCCTCGATCAGCGCATTGCACATGCCAACCACCCCCTCCAGGTTTTTGATGCTATCATCGCCATGATCGCCGTCGCTGCCCTCCTCAGACGAAGCGTCCGACGACTCGCCCTCGTCCGACTTCTCCGACGGCTCGCCCTCGTCCGACGACTCGCCCTCGTCCGACTTATCCGACGGCTCGCCCTCGTCTGACTCCGACTCTTCGATGGACATGCGGTCGACGGGTGACGTCTTGCATGAGCAGTCGCTCCTCTCGAGGAAGTCGACGATGTTGACCATGCCCACGACTCTGATGATTTCGTCGGGATGGTCCGCGCACTTTAGGTGGGCGACGTAATGGTTGCTGGAATCCCGGCTGACGGGTCCTGCCATCCTAGAGGTGATGACAGCTCTGAAATCCGGGATCCGGTCACTATGCGCTCGCTGTTTGGCGACCGCGATCACCAATTCATCTAGTATGTCATCAGCCATTTGCATCAAAGATTGAGATAGTTGTGAGATGCGGGTTGGCCAAAATTCCTTCAGACTTTAGCGAACCACGGCACATAGGACCATAGCTTTTTAGTGTCGAAGAAGCGCGTTGCCACGGCCGTTTCCTCTTGCCGATCGCTGTTGACTGCATCGTCGGGCGCCGGTGTCTTTCTGTCCGATGGGCGCCGAGCCGCAAGGTCGACCTCGGAGAAGAGCTCCAGCTGGCGTTGCTCATCATGCGTCTCTGAGAAAAACGAGTAAGCGAGATGGTGCGGGAAGGCTGCTCGTAGGTTGATCCTGTCGGACGGCGTGCCCGAGCATGCGAGCACTCCCTCTGACTGCATGAGCAACCTCAAGTCTTTGCACAGCTGAGGCGTGATAGGGCTGGCTCCCGGCCTGTCCTTGAGGTCGAGCACCACTAGGTCGATATTGTGCAGCTGATCATCGGTCATCCTCTTCACCGCGTCTTGCATGCTTCCGAAGGCCCAGCGGACGCGTTTGTCGCCCCGCCGGCTCCCGTCCACCGCCTGCAGGTGCTTCTCGCATGCCTCGAGCATGCGCCCGTGGTCTTCGGCGACCGTGACGTGCTCCAACGCCTTGTGTTTGAGCAGCTCTCTCAGCGCCAAGCAGTCTCCTCCACGCAGCACCAGAGCTCTGCGCGGAAGGTCTTTGGGCAGGAAAGCGCATGCAAAGTGCACTAGCATCTCGTGGTAGACGTGCTCGTCCACCTCACACAGCTGCAGCCGTCCGTTCATCACGAAGCACGTGCCCATGCCTCCGTCGCCCGAGTCGATCACTTCGATCTTCCCAACACCAGGTGACGCGTCGTCTGCTTCATAGCTCTCGATCACCTTTCCCCACACTGCGGTCCCTTCAACGTCCTTCTTTGGGTCCGGCTGTTTTTTCTGGTCGAAATGCTCCGATACACGTCTGCCCATGCGTCCGGACACTGCAACCGCCGCCACGAGTCCGCAGCCTATCGCAGCGATCAACAAGGACGCAAACAAGGCATCGATCCCCCCTGCATCCATATCTCTCTGACCCCGGCTCTGAGAAAAATCAAGCGATTTCCTCGGCCTGAGGGAACATCTCGTCGATGGACATGCAGTCCTCATGATTGATCTTCATGACCTCTCGGCACCCCGTATCGTACTCCACGGATGTCAGTTTCCGGTCACGCAGAAGCATGCGGACCTTGAGGAACTGCTCTCCTTCCTCCGAGATCCCCAGACGCGTCAGGTAGTCTTTCAGCAGCCGCCACTTCACGCACGCGTCGAGCCTGCGCCAAGTCATGTTCGGTGCGTCCAGGCGCTGCGCGATGTCGCCGTCGATGAATCTGTCGAGGTCGATCAGCTCTTGGGCATGCAGGTTCGAGGGCGCACGTACGTCCTCGTCGGCGAGGACGTCAGGCTGCTGTTGCTGTTGCGCGTCTGGCGATGCAGACAGCGACGAGTTTTGACAGAACAAGTCATCAATCCTGCCGATTACGCTTGCTGCCATGATGTGCTCGTTGCTCGTGCTCGTTGCTTGTCCTTGTGCTTGTGCTTGTGCTTGTGCTCGTTGCTTGTGCTTGTGCTTGCGCTTGCGCTTGTGCTTGCGCTTGCAGAAGAGGTCTTCAGTTCAGAATGTATCCTATCTGCGAGATCCCTTTATGCCCTGTACCGCGGCCCATGACGTTAAAAAAAAAGAGCCGACGCTCGTAGCACCCACCTCAAAGAAGATGGCCGCCGACCAGGTCTTGTTGACGGATGCTTGCACGGACGCCGCCGTTTCTGCGCTGCACCACATGTTCCGCGAGGCCGAGCGTTTGACCGCAGGCAGCGATCAAGAAGGGTTTGTACTCAGACGCTTTCAAGAGTCGCTGACCTCAACGCCACAGTGGAAGAGCCGGGACGTCAAGCGAGCTGTCCACGACCGGGACCGACGCGCCGTTTGTAGGGCGCTCGGCGGGGGGGTCGCCGAGGCCGAGCAACTCATCCAACGATGCTGTGTTACGGCCGCACGCGCCCTGTACAACAGACCGGACCTGTTCCTCGACGGGGACAACGCCCTTGTCGCGAGGCGCGAAGCCGCGGTCGAGGCGATTGTAAAACGTGCTCTCGCCCTGGAAGTGGCAAAGGCGATGCGGAGCCAGACTGGCGGCGGCGACAGCAAAGGGGGCGCCGACGAGGACGACGACGATGATGACGAAGAAGACGACGATGATGACGAAGAAGACGACGACGATGATGACGAAGAAGACGACGATGATGACGAAGAAGACGACGACGATGACGACGACGAAGAGGAGGACGATGATGACGACGAAGAGGAGGAGGAGGAGGCCCCCGTCGGAGGTGACATCATATCGGCAGAAGAAGCGGTGGTGCAAACAGAGGGCAATGTAGATGCCAACTACGGTGGTGAAGGAGAAGCTCTACCTTTGGGATTTGACTCGATTTTGCAGGGGTCCGCCACTTCCAAGGAAGTCGGACTTTTCGAAGGCGATGCACAGAGGCCTCGAAAGGATACCGCAGATGCATCTCCTTGCAAGGACGTCGAGGAGGATAACGTGGCTGTTTTACTGAGAGACGTGATCGATCGCGACGCATCATTGACAACAGTGGAGGCTGCAGAAGAAGAGGAGGGGGGGGAAGTTCTGGAGGAGGAGGAGGAACTGCCACCATTGCCTCCTCCCCTGCCGTTGAAGGTGAGCAAACCCGCCAAGGTGGCAAAAGGGGGGGGGGGGGCAACACCCCGGCCTTCTGCTTCTAAAGCACCCTCGCCTTCTGTTCGGGTCGTCAAGATCCGTTCCACGCCCGAGCGCAAGAACTACGAAGAAGTCGGAGCAAGCACAAGCAGAGGCACGCAGCTCCGAAAAAAACTCACCACGCAGGTCGGGCAACGGAACGCAGAAGCATTCTTCATGTGACGAGCCATGACGTACCCTGACAACTTCAGACATGCTAGCCTGTGTCTTGCATCGGTTCTATCCGAAATGGGTGACGCTGGCTGGCTAATCACTGTAGCTAGTCCTCGAGTGTGAACCGAAGGCGCTTCGCTGCCTCGTGTGCTTTAGAGAGAAGGAGAGTGCATGCCTGCAGGGCCTCGTCAATCGTCCAGATTGGAGGAGCTTCTTTCACAGAAGCAGACGCCCTCGGTGCACCTAGAAGCAGCCTACGTGCTAGATCCGCCAGAGCTGGACTCCCTTCTAGGTGGGCAAACATGACGCCGAGCGCAAACACGTCGTTCTTCTCCAACGCCTGCCCTACTAGTCCAATCTGTTTCTTGTCTCCGGCCGAGGCATTTTCGCGGATGTTCTTCATGTTTTTCCGTGGTTTTTCGTACGAATCCCAAATCTCGTCTCCTTTGATCAATCCTCCTGGGACTTCATTGTTTTTAAGGAAGGCCTCACGACTCGTCGCATCGCCAGGGAACATCAAAGGAGATACAGACCCTGCCGTCCCCCGCGTCGAGACACGTAGTGGGTTCGCCTTGGCCAGCCCGTAGTCTGCCAACGCGAAGCGCATACGGCACGGTTCTTTGTTCTTGCCCCCTTTGTCTTCGCACACTTCGACCTCGAACAACATGTTTTCTTCCTTGATGTCGCAGTGGTGCACTCCGACACGGCGCATAGCCCCCAACATCTTGAGCATGGTCACTGCGGCTTCGAGAGGCGTCTGTGCCGTGAGCTCATCCTTCAGGCGCTTGCTGTACAGCGACTTCAGGTCGCCGACCATGCGCTTGTACAGGGGGAACCAACGTTGGTTCGTGCCCTGCGCCTCGTTGGGCGCCTTGAGCCCGACGACGACGTACCTGTCCTTGATGAATATCAGCGGCGAGTCGCGCGCAAGGACGATCCACTCGACCGAGGGATCGCCACGCTCTGCAAACAAGCGGACGATCGTCATGTTGGTCTCGAACTCGGCCCGCGGTTCGGCGTCAATGCCTCCGGGGTGCATCCCCGCATCACCCAATGCTCCCTTGAAGACGACACCAGTCACCATGGCCGCGAGCTCCTTTACAGCCACCAGCTTCTCCACCACCCGATTCTCTTTCAGGTCGACCGTTACGAGCGTCATCTTGTCCCACCCTCGCGTCTTGCCCGGCAGATCGTCCATGGTGTAGACCGTGCCCTGCCCCCCGCTCCCTATGTCTGCGCCGCCAAACAAGAATGCGGGACGTGTGTTGAACTTGTAGAACGGCGAATGAATCCGCATGGCTCCAACGGCATCCGCTGCTATCGCCTGAGAAAGAAAACGTCTCTCGCGCAGCCTTGCTTGTGCGCTGAGCGCTGAGCGCTGAGCGCTGAGCGCTGAGCGCTGAGCGCTGAGCGCTGAGCGCTGAGCGCTGTGCTTGGCATCCCGGTGTGCGCTGAGCGCTGACTGAGCGCTGTGCTTGGCATCCCGGTTCGCTCACCTAAAGATACGACAGCTAACGATGCGACAGCGCAGCAGCAGCGGCAGCACGTGCTCGTCGCAAAGATCAAAGCTCTCCGTCGTCCCTCCTCGGCGCACTGGCCGACCGAGGTCGCGTCGCTCGGCGTGTCGCTCTTGGCCGCCTACGGACCGTTCCTCGTGCAAGGTCGGCCGAGCGCCCGACGTCCACTTTTGCTGTTGGAGCCGCTCCTCGACGCCGTGTTGATCTCCGCGCCGATGTCCGGCCGCCTCGAGACAGCCGAACGGTCGCTCGCGTACGTCTCATGGGTGAGTCGGCGACTGGCTGCATCGGCATCGGCGTCGGCATCTACATCGGCTTCGGCCGAGGCGGTCGCGCGCAGGCACGGTCTCGCAGAGCCGTTGCACCTCTCTACGGCTGCTCGGGGAGGGCACGCGTGGGCTCACGACTTTGAGTGGGTGGAAGCGTTCATGCTCTGTCCTCACTCCCCGGCAGCGGTCGTAGAAAAGACGAAGCAAAGGAAGAGGCAACGGCGCTCTCTCCCGGCCGCAGTGCGCTCGGCGGTCTGGAACGCGTGGAACGGACGGGACGCCGGCGTCGCCCCGTGCATCGTCTGCGGTACTTGCGTCTCCCAGCAGGATTTTGAGTGCGGGCACGTCATCGCCTCCGCACTGGGAGGTCCCGACACGGTCGAGAATCTCCGCCCCGTGTGTCGTTTGTGCAACCGCTCGATGGGAACCGAAAACCTGCACGAGTTCCGAGCGCGATACTTTGGCGACCCGATGGAGGAATGATCGCGGGATGTAAACAACCGGTTGCGGTCTCCTCTCACACACATGGCTCGCCCCCTGATCCGCGTGCTGCTCGTCGCCCTCGCCGTCGTGTCTCCGGACGCGGCGGTGCGCCCTTCGTCATGCCCGTTGGCTGCTTCCTCTTCTCTCCCCGACGTCCTCGCGTCGAAGGTCGCTACGCTCCGTGCGGCGCACGGCTCCGACCCGCTCGCGTGGTCCTTCCGTGCAGCGGAATTCGCCCTGTCCCGGGCTCGGGCGCTTGCGGCGGCCTCGGCAGGTCTGTCCCACGACGCGGCCAGCGCCGCCTACGGCGAGAACCTCGCAATGATCTCCGCGCTCGACACGAGCGTCGGGACGTCGCTCTCCGCCGCCGAGCGAGCGCTATCTCTCTGGTACGGCGAGTCCGCCGCGTACGATTATGCGTCGCCCGGGTATTCCTCCCAGACCGGCCACTTCACACAGCTGGTGTGGCGCGCAACGCGGGCGTTCGGCGCAGGAGTCGCCGTCTCGCCCGACGGGCGGTGGTACTATGTCGCGTTCGAGTTCGACCCGCCTGGCAACCAGGTCTTGCCCGGGGCGTTCGTTGCGAACGTCGCAGAGGCCAATGCGGGCACCGCGTAGAGTTGCACGCATTCTCCGCGGAACCATCGTGGTGTGTGTTTAGTTTTTAAATCGGAGGCACCGGGTAGAAGGTCGGGGACGGAACACCGCACGTTGTGTGTGTGAGCATCCATGACATCGTACACCCGTGCCGTTACTCTGTTGAGGCAAGTCTCGGTGATCCTGTCTGAGAACCTGGCATCGGTAGATCTGTATGCCCTTCGCTCGGACACCTTCCGTGCGCCACAAAACGGCATGACCGACGTGACGGCCGAGATCTGGCGAGACGTGTTGGCGGCCGTCTCCCCGACGCTGGTCGAGTTCGGTCGGGAATTGACGCGCGTCGACGCGGTCCTCGCCCGGCGCAAGAGGAGCGTCGAACGCGTGCAGATACTCATATGGACGCTCGAGGGCACGATCGCGATGGCCGCCTTCGCGATGATGTGCGACATGGTCGCCGCCACGCCCGGAAACGGGGACCTTGCCGGGTCCGCCGTTCAGGTCGGCGTGGTGGTTTCTGTGTCGCTGGTCATCCTGTCCGTGTTTGGCATCTGGAACACGAGCATCAACGAGATGTACCGTAAGCTGAGGTCCCAAGAGCTCAGCCCGATGCACGACGTGTTGCGAAACTACGCCAACTCGCTGTCCCGGCGCATGATCGTGGCCGTGGTAGCCGCCATCGCCAGCGGCGGCAACGCCGCCCTCGCAATGAAGAACTACATGGCCCAAGACGCGAAAACGAGAGAGATATGGGATAGAACACAGTGCGACAGCAAAAGCGTCAACCTGAAGTCATGCGATATCGCGGGCATGGATCCGTGCTCCATCTCCAGCTACACGCTCGAGACGATCAAGGTCAAGATCAAGTTATACTGCAGAGAACTTCTCATCGACATCGCCTCGGTGCTCATCGACCTCAAGGACCTCGGCGTCGAGAGGTACGAACGGGCATCCCTATGGTCGGCCGTGCGCTCGGGCGTCGAAGCTGTTCGGGCGCTCACGATCGCTGGCCTCGACGCCAAGGACCCCGCGAGAGCCGGCGGCTTGACGCGTGATGTGTTGATCGCGGTCGTGCGCGACGAAGTCGTGCCGATCTTGAAGCTGCCCGGGGTCGAGTCCAAAGGGTGGGTTTTTGACGAACAACGCCAGGCCGGCACGAGGGGGTATGGGCCCGTGGGAGCACTACTGGACTCGACCACCCAAGTGTCGGCTGAAAGCTGCATAACCTTCTGCCGCGATAACCCAAACTGCGCGTCCGTCTACTACAGCAAAGAAAGCTCTTGCTACCGGTTCAAAGCCCCGTTCGGAACCTCTGACGTGAATCGCGATGGCAGTGACCCCAACGGCATGACGTCGAACGTCGTGACCAACATGATCCAGCTGGACGGCAAGGACGGCGTCGAAGGAGAGCTCCCGGCACGGCGCTCCACGATGTCCCCGTCAAAGTGTGAGCGCAGCTGCTTCGACACCCCCAGAGACACCAAAGCGTTGCTCGGTTTCTTCATCGCCAAGGACGGTAAGTGCTACGTCGGCACAGAGCCGACGTCCGCCGTGTCTACCGCGGAAGGCTTCGAATCAAGGTACGTTCTTCTGAGAAGCGGATTCACCATTGCGTCGACGACTGCCAAACCGGACACCGTGGGCACGCTCGTCTTCATGCGTCCGCCCGAGTTCGACGCCTCCGCGACGAGCGTCCTGCAGTCGGTATCAGACTACGCCGGCGCACTCCGTGCGCCCGGCGCGGCCGCCGCCACCCTTCAGCGCCAGTCGACCGAGGTAGCGTCACGCCTGCTGCGCGTCTTGAGACGACTCAGGTTTGTACTCGATCTCGACGCGATGCGCGCCTACATCGACCGCGACCTTGCCGCCTACTACGGGCCGGCGGTCTACGGCACCGCCGAGATGGCCGCCGCCATGAACTCCGTGCTCCGCCGCGTGCGCGACGTTGTGTATCGCGCGCGCCGGGAGGGCCCTCAGCGCTTTGTCGACCCCGAGCGCCTGCAGCAGAAGCTACTCGCGATGTCGAGCGACGAGGTGGCCGAAACCCAGGTGACGCTTCAGACGTTGCGTGACGCGACCGACAACATGAACCGGCTGTACCCGACGTACCGCAGCGTCTCCGGTCGCAAGACCGCGATCATCCTGAGCACCTTGGGCGGCATCGTCATTTTGACGGCTCTCTGCGTGTACCTGACCATCGTCTGGTCGATGCACTCGGAGAAGGGTCTGATCAGCTACCAGCAGCTTTGTCAGAGATGCATAATCAGCATGTGCTTGTCTGTCCTCGTCCTTTTCACCGTTGAAACGGTTGCCTACAAGGCCGTCGCCCGCATCGAACACAACCAGACGGTGGCCGACGACAACGGCACGATGCTGGTCGGTGCGTCCATCCGCGCTAATGACCAGTTTGCAGCGACCTGCATTGCGCTCGGCATCGTCTCTTCTCCCACGCAGCCGCGGAGAAACGCTCCGGCGTCCTCCGGCGCCCTCTCGAGCGTCTCTGCGTTGCTCGCCGATTGCCGCGGTGTCATCGAAAAGTACGAGCTTTGCAACTCCATCATGTCTGGGCAGGTGTCGATGCCCATGCCGATGGCCGAGGTCGCCATGTACGGCTCGATATCCATCGTGTTCATCGTGCTGTCGATGCTGATCGTGATCAAGGTCGACCCGCTGCAGCGCCTGGACAGCATCCGATCCCTTCAGGACCTCTCGCGCCGCATCAAGCTCGGCGAAGCTTCTGCTATGCACGAGGCGATGTCGGTCGTCGAGTGCTCTCGGCCGACCAGCGAGGTCTGGTCACTGTTTATCTGGGGCGGCGTGTCAATGTTCATGTCCCTGACATGGTGGTTCGCGATGTCTAGCCAGAACATCGCCGACGACTACAAGGACAGCCTCGATCAGAGAGCCGACTGCGCATAATAACCTTTTCTCTTTCGCACGCGCCCCGCTGGGGAGGGATCCCCAGCCCTACGGGACGGGATCCCTTCAGCGGGGCGCGTGCGAAAGCAAAAGCTTGACCAAAATCACGGGGCTATCTCTCTCTCTCTTTCTCAATCAGAGATGCATGCATGCATTACTGACGATCTCTCAGATTTCGAGCAGGACCAACTACTGGGCGACGAATGCCATTTCTCAGAGAAGGTTGTCCATCTGTATGGGTATCCTCATGCGACCTCATGCGACCTCGCTTCGCGGCATCCCGTGTAATCCCATGGAGACTCAGGGAATGAAAAAATTGGAGAGAGGGCACTCGCATCGATCGATATTGGGACGCCATGTCGTACACGTACCCACACAAAAGGCTCTACACGCATGACTGCATTGCTGCAATGTACACGGATGATGATGGGAGGAGAGGCTGGTACTATGCGACGCTCGGCACTTGCCACAGCGCACACGATAACCAATTTGTCTTACACTGGAGCGACGGCACCACCAGCGTTCACCAGCTCGATGGCAGAAGGCGGGTGGGTGCGCAGTTGGGTCCGGTCGAGAACTGGCGGCTAGAAGACGAGAACGTGCGGCTAGAAGACGAGAACGTGCGGCTGCCGTGGGCCCTTCTCCCTCCTCGCCCTGTTGTTGAGGAGGAGGAGGAGGAGGAGAGCAACGCGCCACCCGTGGGGCCACCGGCGGCGCAGCCCATCGCCGTGGCCCGGACGGCGAGGAGGGCGGCGAGGACAGCAGCGAGGGAGTTGGCCCTGGCCGACGCCGCTGCCCATCGCCTTGTCCCTGGTCGATCGAGGATGGCGGCGAGGCATCTGACCTAGACCCCTACACTCTCAGCCGAAACTAGGGTCGTTCAATCGAGAGTTTAAGAAGTTCGTTTTGGAAATGCCTTTTCCGGCTGGAAAAATGTATGGCGTATTTTACAGCAGAGTCAACCGCGAATGGGAAACCCCCTCGTCTACCAACTCATCCGTCCCATTCTCTGCTGTAATGCGGCGTATTGGGATCCACAATACAGCCTTATCATGCTAGCAGGTAGTGGGGTGCGTGAAAGGTTAGGGGTCCGCTAGCAGGCGACGTGGGGTGGGCCTAGCTGCCTAGTTCGGCGGCGGTGCAGTTGAGGCTCTGTTGTTTTCTTTGCAAATGGGGCAGCCCTCAGACTTGTATCGGCATCTGCAATGTACATGTACCTTGTGATAGCATCTCCCATACACGACATGTCCCTGCTCAAACAATTTGAAGCAGTACGGGCAGCTGGTTTGAGATACACATCCGTGTTTACGCATGTCTTCATCCGAACACTTATTACCCTGGACGCAAATACACGACGTTGAGTTTGTTGGGGTAGACCCTGGTCACCATTACCATGGTGCCGGCGCCCGGCGCCTGCATGTTATGACTGCGGGGCGCTCGCAAATATCCTTTGGCCACTCCGTGGACATCAGTTGAATAGGCAGGCGCATTCCTTTCAGCAGCATACTCATGGCTGACATTCCTGAGGGGGGAAGGTCTTTTATTCTCCTGCCTGCCTCCCTACAACTCTCCCCTGCTGCTACTATCCTTCATCCCCCCCTCATCCCCCTGCGTCCCTGTCGCCCCCATCAGACCCTGGACCTGACGGGAAGCCGTGACTTCCTGACCAAGGACAATGTGGAGGACGCGCTCAAGGCGATGTTGGTGCCGGGAGCGGCGATCAAGAAGGCGCGGACCCCCTAGGATTGCGCAATTCCCCTGCATACCAAATAAATCTCCCATAGCCTCCGTTTTGGCCCTCGCACACCAGCGCGCCTTGGAGCGCTGCGTTGTCCTGCGGTGGGACGTCACGGATGGCCAAGGGGTTGGAGCGGCCAAGGGTTCAGGGCCCCCAAAGCCACCTTCAGAGCCAATGGGACAGCATCCTATGGAGCGCCCTCAATCTGGTTGAGCCTGCCCCCACACACGCACCTGGATCGTGACGTTGTCATGGATGAAGGTCCCGATCATGGTGACGTTGTTGCCGATGCGGCAGTTGCGCCCGATGACAGACTGCGAGATGTGGCAGTTCTCGCCTGTGGATTCAGGGCAAGGCAAGTTGCGTGCGCGTGCGTGCGTGCGTGCGTGCGTGCGTGCGTGCGTAACTGCGTAACTGCGTGACTGCGTAACTGCGTCACA
>Ga0209284_10005347_pt1 | contig 13410 bp, 18 predicted proteins | sample FRY03_FD_187211 | JGI IMG/M metagenome (GOLD analysis project Ga0209284, IMG submission 187211) | Freshwater microbial communities from Lake Fryxell liftoff mats and glacier meltwater in Antarctica - FRY-03 (SPAdes) (version 2) | ecosystem: Environmental > Aquatic > Freshwater > Ice > Glacier... | reverse complement strand
TGATCAATGCGAGGGGTGTGGTGATAAACACTTGGTGTAAATGGGGGAATTACGATACACTTATATTGTGTAAATCAAGTAGCGTTCCACGTAAAAGCAGTTGATTCTGTGCATTCTAGGGGGGGGTGAGGTTTTCCAATGCCAAGAGTATCAAGCTCCCTTAAGCCAAAGATCGAGAGTTGGGATTGGCAATCGGAAGGCGCATGCCGTGGGCTTCCATCCGATATGTTCTTTCACTCCGATGGCGAGCGAGGTCCGGGTCGACGTAGGCGCGATTCCGCGGCCAAAGCAGTTTGCGCCACTTGTCCGGTGCTTGTCGAATGTCGTTCGCACGCCTTAGCAGTTCCTGAACTCTATGGAATTTGGGGCGGCCTTGGAGAGGAAGCGCGCGCGGATCTGATTAGGAAGCCCCTCACCCTCGTCATCTGATTAGTACAGGGTCTCTACATATCGGGTACTGACGGTTTGCAACGCTTCCCGTTACTTTCCTACTAACTTCATATTACTTTTTATTTAAAGCGGGCAAATCTTTGAACCAATCCAATGAATCTGGGTTGGCTAGCGCATCCCGATTGCGTACATCACGGCCATTAATAACATCTGTGACAGCAAGTTCAACCAACTTATTGGACTTAGTACGTGGAAGCTCAGGTGCCACAATAATCAGATTTGGAACATGTCTAGGGCTAGCTTGAGTGCGAAGTGCAGTTTTGATTTCTTTCTCTACCACTTCATTGAACACTTGACCTGCTTTCACAACCACAAACAAAATTACTCGAGTGTCATTGCCCCAATCTTGCGAGACCGCCATTGCTTCCTGCACTTGCTCGAAAGTTTCAACCACTCGATAAATTTCAGCGGTACCAATGCGCACACCTTTTGAATTTAGCGTTGCATCACTTCTGCCATACAAAGTAAATCCACCTGTTGCCGACTTTGAAGCAAAATCTCCATGTGTCCAAACACCGGCAAAGCCCTCAAAGTAGGCGGCTTTGTATTTTTTATTCTCTACATCACCCCAAAAACCTAACGGCTTTGATGGAAATGGAACCGTGCAGACTAGTTCCCCTTTTTCATCAAAAGCTGCGCTCTTGCCTTGGGCGCTAAAAATATCTGTAGCCATGCCAAGGCATGCTCCTTGTAGCTCGCCTCGATAGACCGGCTGTGTGGGAACTCCGGCTAAAAAACACCCAAAGATATCTGTACCGCCTGACATTGACGCTAAGTGCACATCGGCTTTGATTGATGCGTAAACATAATCAAAACCCTCGGGGGATAGAACTGAACCAGTGGAGACGATTGTTTTCACACTAGAGAGATCATGGCTCTTTACTGGGGTTAAACCCTCCTTATGTACCGAGTCAATGAACTTTGCTGACACGCCAAAGAAATCCAACTTTTCATTTTGAGCAATATCAAAAAGCCGGGTAAATGTTGGATTCATGGGTGCGCCATCAAAGAGGATAATTGTGGCGCCACGAGCTAAAGCCATTGTTAGCCAGTTCCACATCATCCAGCCACATGTGGTGAAAAAGAAAACCTTGTTGCCTTTAACTATATTAAATTGATAGAGCATTTCAGCTTGAACTTTAAGCATGGTTCCGCCACCACTATGTGTGATGCATTTTGGTTTTCCCGTTGTTCCTGAGGAAAAAAGCACAAAACCAGGGTGATCAAAGGCAAATTGTTCAAAGTAGGAAGGGGTGCCCAGAAAGGGTTTAATCCAGGAATCGAACTCACTGACGCGAATTGTTTTAACCAAGGTGGGCAAAAGTTTTTCAATCTCTTCTGACTTTTCACTGCAATCAAAGTACTTACCGTTGTATCGATAGCCATCTGCAGCAAGCAGTAACTTTGGCTCTATCTGTCCAAAGCGATCTGCAACGGCGCCTGGGGCAAAATCTGGTGAAGCGGTCGAGACAACGCCGCCAATGCTCAGCGCACCGAGCGCATAAATAATCGTTTCAGTGATGTTTGGCGACCAGGTAACTACCCGATCACCGGCAACTACACCTTCAGAGCGCATCGCCGCAGCCGTTGCGGCAACCTTTAAGCGTAATTCTTCCCAGGTAATTTCTGAACGTGTGCCATCTTCAAGAATTGAAACTATCGCAACGGTTTTATTCTCACCTTTAGATAATAGGTTTTCGGCAACATTTAACTTTCCATCAGGAAAAAACTTACTGGAAATAAAATCTGGGCCTTGTTTATAAAACTGCCCGCCTTTAACTCCAATAACTTCACAGTCATCCCAAGCTTGTGCCCAGAACTCTCCTGGATTTTTTATGCTCCATCCATGAAGCTCGGAATATGAGTCAAAACCATGCTTTGATTGCAACTTTTCAATGGCGCTCTTACCATTTAAAGCGGGCTGCCAGAGTCTTTGATTCATGTTTGCTTATGAGATAACGCCATCTTGAACCCTAATATAAAGGCTAGAGCCATGAATCACATAGCTATAGTGGTCTCTTTTTAATTACTTTTTTGAGATTTACCTGCAGACGGTTGGTTTTAGCTACATGGAGCGGCAGACTAGCCCTATGTCACTGCCCATTATTTATGGAGATCGATCATGAGCCTAAAAGGAAAACGAGCTTTCTTAACTGGATCTTTCCAAGGAATTGGCCTTGGCATTGCCACGGCTCTTGCCGCAGAAGGGGCAGCAATAGTTCTTCACGGATTAGCCGATGCGGCAACTATTGCCAAAGCAGAAAAGGCGGTATTGCAAGCAGGGGCTGCAAAAGTTGAATCTTATGTCTCCGATCTTCGTGACCATAAGGCAACTGAAGATCTAATCGCAAAGATTCTTGTCGGGGGAGCGGTAGATATTTTATGTAACAACGCAGGTATTCAACACGTTTCAACTATTGAAGATATGTCTCGCGAAAAGTGGGATGACATCATTGCAATTAATTTAACCTCCTATTTCGACACAATGCACCTTCTCTTGCCACAAATGAAAGAGCGCGGATATGGTCGAGTAATAAATATTTCATCTGTTCATGGTCTGGTTGCATCTATGGCTAAAGCTCCATATGTATCTGCAAAGCATGGCGTTATTGGTTTAACAAAAGTTGCAGCTCTTGAATGTGCTCAGATTGGAAGCGCAGAGACCGGTGGCGTAACTATCAATGCGATCTGTCCAGGTTGGGTAGAAACTGCGTTGAGCGAACCTCAAATTCAAAGAAAGGTTGATGCACACAACGGAGATCGTGCGGCAGGAATTGCAGAGCTATTATCTGAAAAACAGCCTTCGCAACGTATGTCTTTTCCTGCAGAAATTGGAGCGATTGCAGTTTTCTTATCTTCTAAAGCCGCGCATAACATCACCGGTGCATCGATTCCAGTAGATGGCGGATGGACCGCTCAATAATTTTTCAGCTGAGATTTGAATGCATTTGGGGATACTAAATGAAGAGATATAGCAAAACGCCCTACCCACGGAGTGAATAGAGCGCATGATTTCTTAGTTTTGGATTTTAAAGCGAGAGAATTAATGACTTAATGTGAGTACTTTATCATATTTAAAAATTTTTGTCAACAACTCGAACCCATGTACTCATTCATACTGCAAGGGGACCGATCATCTGCGCATAAAGCGCGTCAACGAAAGCATCTTGTTCGGTCTGGATCTCCGTCGGCGCTGACTAATCTTGCAGATCGCCTGGTCCAGTTGGAACATCTACGGCATGTTTGCGCAGGATTTCCAGCGGAACTATTTCAAGGGCGCGCTCGTGCGTCGAAGCTAAGACCACAAAGGCCGCCGCCCCATCGCGATGAGAACGGAGCCAATTTGCTGCGGTAACGCACCACCGATCGCCCGCCACAAGACCTGGAAAACCGTATTGTGGCATCGGAGTACTCAGATCGTTGCCGATGGAGAATTGATGCTCGAGAAACTCGGCAGTGACCACCGCGCAGATGGTGTGGCTTCCATGGTCTTCGGCTCCGCTCTTGCAACACCCGTCGCGATAGAACCCCGTCATGGGGTCAGTACCGCAAGGCTGCAATTCTCCTCCTATGACATTTCGATCGACCATGGAGCCAGTATCGCAGAAAAGTTAGCGATGCCAAGCGGTCTTTTGAACCGTGGAGTCACTCACCTCTTGCTGATAAGTTCCTTCTATGAGCGAAATAGCGATCGACCCAATATGTAATATGGAAGTCACGATAGGTCAAGAAGCAGCTAAAGCAGAAGTCAATGGAAAGATGCATTACTTTTGCGCAGTTGGCTGCAAGGTTAAATTTCTTGCACAGAATGAAATCGGCGTAGCCGAACCCAAGCCGACTAAACGCAAGTTTGGCTTCTTCGGTAAAAAATCTATTTAGTATTAATCAGACTCGGTTGGAGTCGTATCAAAAACGGTGCTTAAGAACAGGTAATTAGATTATTGCCGTTTTTTCAATAACAATCCGAGCTGTTGCTGGTGCTTTAATCTCAGAGAAGATATTTGTAGAAATTCCATTAATTTCCAGCGCGATTGCTCGGGCTAAGTTTCCTGCAATCATGGTCGCGTAATACATGGGATTGGGACCAAAAGTATCGATCAGGTGTTGTGCGGTTTTTAGTTGGCTATCTTGATAAGTCTCTTCGCCAGCTTCGAGAGAATCTGCAATTTCTAAAAAGTAGGCAAGAATCTCATTGCCCATTTCTTTCGTGTGCCGGCCTTCGGCGACAATCTCTTGTAACTCTTTCTCAATCATTTGCGGAGACCTCTTGATACGATCTATCCAAATTTTGATGACCAGCGCTGCGATGATGAGGCCCATTACTAGTAACACTTCTTGGCTGGTCATAGCTATCTCCCTTTGTGGACTATGGCAATGAAGATATACCCGAGTGCTGACAAATGTTAGCTCCCTGTCTCTGGAAATCTGGCTAGAACTCAACAATCGAGCGAATGCGGAAGCACTTGTGTTGTCAGTCCTGATTAATATATTGGGCACATGGCAGAAACCAACGAGGCGAACGAAAATCTAACTACTGAGATAGTTGTTGATTTGGGCCGCAGGAAGTCCTTTCTTCGTCGAAATTGGGTCTCGATTACCTCGGTGGTATCAGTATTGATTGGGATTACTGCCATCGCAATGGCCGCAGGGCCCTTTTTTCATTACTTGAATTCAGATCCAACAGAAGACGGGTATGTACCGCCATATGCTATTTATAAAGTTGTGAATAAAACTTTCGAATCCACATTTCCAATTTACTGTGATGTCACAAAAAAGGATGGAACCCAAGGAAGCGGTTGGGTTATCGACAAAACTGATCTTTTTCCATTGCAGGATCCAGCCATTGAAGCAGTAGCAAATAAATTTAAAACTCTCCTTATTACCAACCACCATGTCGTAGATGAGTGCATAAAGATTGGAAAATTAACAACATGGATGGATGGCAAAGAATATCCAGCGGAGCTATTGATCTCCGATAAAAAAGTTGATCTTGCCGTTCTTGGTGTTTCCATCAAGCAACCACCGTTAGGACTTACACACTATTTTCCAGGCAATGGTTTTTGGGTTTTAGTCACGGGGTATCCATTGGGGTTGCCTCAAGCAGTATCTTTTGGAAATGTTGTAACTTTTGATGAAGAAACAAATAAAGTTTTCATGTCAGCTGCAATCGCGGGTGGTAGCAGCGGTGGCCCCGTGGTAGATAATGAAGGAAATGTCATTGGTACAGCTATGAGCTCGCTTACCGATGACTACGTAAACGTTGCAGTCGGTTTGAATGCGTTTTGTAAGAAAATAACCGATTGTAGTAAGACTCCGTTTTGGAGTGAAGATTAGCTTCGAGCGAGAACTTCTGGTTCGTTGGTCATCCGGAATTATGCTCATTTTGAGTTTTTGATTGTCAATTATTACTAATGGCTAGAGAGATCCATTGTTAAGATTTTTACGACTCCATGCGGATCCTTAAGAGCACCCTCTTCAGACGAAGGGTTAAATTGATAGTCAATGCGCCCAGCACCGCTTATCTCGTAATGTATTGTTTTGGAGTATCCGGGCCATTTCCCTTTATTGTGTTTGCCTTTCATGATTACTGATGATCCAATTTTGGGTTGCATCCCAGGTGTCATTGCAACATGGTCCCAAAATTGCTGAGCGTTCCCCAAGCCAACGCGTGAGACCAATCCCTCCCAAATCTCTTTGTATTGATGATGGACCAATACTCTAAATACGGGTTTCTCACTAAGGCTACCGCCTGGCCTAATGGCCGGGATATAGGGCTTGTAAGCTTTTGTTCTTCTTTTTTCACCGCTGATCAAGGTTATACAGATTCAGATGGCAGTGGTTCGGGGCGGCCAATTTCAAAATATTCACCCTCTCCATCTCCAGTCAAGATCACTCGTCGAGTCGCGTCACTGAGTGCGTGGGAGGTGAGCTTCCAAGCATCAAGGCATTTTTTGACGCCTGAAAAGTCATGCGTTGATTCGGCTGTACTTAGCGCATCACGCATTTCGCTGAAAAACTCAGATCTATCTTCATGATCAAATTCAGTCAACCATGAGAATGGGATGTCCGAAGGCCTGACATCTTGCCGCTCAAAAGATGCCTCGGTTCGCATGAGTTCAAAAGTCGTCTTTATGATTTCCTTGGTCGTTTGAAAATCTCGAAACGGGGTGAGGATTAAGAGCGTCCCATCAGCATCACGCATGACCGCCTCACCGGCACGACCAGCATCTATAAAGTCACGTCTACGAGTAGACAGCTCACTTGCTAAGAACACATCAATACTCATGATAACCCTCTTTCGTTTAGTAAGATTATACATAACATCTTACTAAAAGCAATAATCCGAGTTGACTCATAGGAAACCTCCGCATAGCTGGATACGTTGCCTCATTTAAAAACCTCCGCCTAGCGGCGTGGGGTCGCTCTTTGGTGACTAGTTCTAGTTATGCCTGTTCTATGGAGCTAACTATGAGTCAACGCAAGGCTCTGACATGACTCACCTTGGCGTTCGAGAGGAGTTCAAAGGCCGAGTCGTAATACCAAATAATTTCCGATGGCGATGCGTTAAATCCTATTTTGGACTTTCATATTTTTCGGTAATTACTTGAATAAGACAATTCGGACGTGATTTAATATCGACCAATCTCTTAAAATCCGCTTCAGCGCTACCGTGTGAAAGAGCCCAATCGCCCTTTGGCCAGCGCCATTGCCAAGTAAAAGCAATCTCTTTGGAAAGTTCCAAAATGGCAGGGAGCGTGATTTTGAAGATGTGTCCTATTAGATTGCCGCTTTCGGCCTTTGGATCTTTTTTGCATTGGCCGCACCAATTGTGATGGCAGTGCAACTTTCCCTTCTTCTGCCGCTCTTGTAAAAGCGTAAGAGCTGCGTTCACGCTACTTATGCCAGTTGATACTCCGATTAGAGATGCCCCTCTAATGAGCACTGCGTTGTCACCGGTTTTGGCCGCACTCTTATTCTCTTGAAGTATCAATTGATCTCGCATGCTTTCCCATATTAAATCAATGAAGGCACTTTGCTTCTCTGGAGTTAGGTCATAGAAATTAGCTGGAATTTCGAAGTATTTTTTTTCATTCGCTTCCATTTGTTCTTCCTCTCGCTTTTCTGTCTCTCTTTTTACCGGTTACTTCCCAAGCATCACTGATCTCTTTAGATACGGGCCTCCCAGCAGTACCAGGGTAGGACACACCCTTTTCAACTAATTCATCCATTTCTCTCATTTTTCTCCTTTCACTAGCAATCGCTAACGCCGCATTGGCCCACACCTCTGGCGTTCGCGTATCGGGAAGATACCCACCGGCGCCACCCATCAATATCGGTGTTGTAGAAAAAGATTCGCGCACCTTCGCACAGACCGCAACAATTCCTTCGACGGAATATGCAAGCCAAGTTAACGGATCTTCTTCATGCCCATCGGCCCCGCAGGCGATAAAGATCATGTCAGCCTGAAATTTCTTAGCCAATTCAATAAAGCGATCCACGCCCATCATTAACTTTTCATCACCATCACCATCTTGTAGCGCCTCGTTATACACGCCAAATTCCGCCTCATCGGATTCACCAGTACCGGGAAATATTCCATAGTGGTGAATCGAAAAAGTCATCACCATCGGGTTATCTCTAGTTAAGTTTTCATTCCCATCTCCGTGGTGTCCATCAATATCTAAAATAGCAACTCGTAGCCCGTGATCTTTCGTTGCAATATCGGTAGCGATTGCAAAATCATTGAAGATACAAAATCCTGATGACCATTCTCTTTGTGCATGGTGCTTAGCACCGGGGAAGTGGATGGCAGTTTTTGCAGCCCCCGTTACTAGTAAATCCAACGCTACGAGAGTCCCACCCGCAAAGAGTGATGCAAGGTGGGCCATATCGGGGCGCATACCATCCCATTCGCTGGAGAGTGCTTCATTTAGAACTGAATCCAGATAGGCCTGTGAATGCACTCGTTGAAGTTCAGGTTCTGTTGCAATACGCGGCCTTACCTCAACGATCTCCACATCGCACCTTTTGGCTAGTGATAATAATTTCTCATAGGCATTGATATATCGCCGCCCCTGTGTTGGATGGTCGGCATCAAAAATCCACCCCGCATGCTCAGGGCTATGAATGAGATGAAGTGATCTCTTATTTTCTGATTTTTCTTTAGTTTTTTTCACGGTCATTCCTCTCGCTCTTCTCGGATCACAATATGTAATCCGAGCAGCTCTTCCTCCAGAACCACCGTGTGTGAAGAGCGACGCGGTTGGCAGCAAGTCAGCCGGAGGGCTTATGACTTACTTCTTGAGCTAGTTAAAGATTAGCAGGGGGGTGTGACATTGCGAGAGAGAAATCGAAAACCCCGCCTATGTAGACGGGGTTTTCGCCGTAGCTCTTATGGAGCGCACGACACTGACGTTAGGCAAAGAGTAGCAGGTGAAAAGTTATTCACAATCTAGCATTGGAATTTTGTTGGAAGAAGTTTCTAACTATAAGTTCCACTCACTACCCCTGTAGCTCATTGGATAGAGCACGATACTGACGTAACCGGGGAAGTGGGTTCGATTCCCACCAGGGGCAGGCGTCAAAGATTTGGCTCCACGTTTAATTACGTGGAGCCTTTTCTTTAGTTCAATGGATAGATATTTTTCGAGCACTAACGATGCTTTAAACAGACTATCACTGATTGCACCATTAAAGATGCTAAAACTACTTAGGTGCGAAGAACGACGCGGTTGGCAACATTGTTCAATCGAAAACCCGCAGATTGCTCTGCGGGTTTTCTGCTGTCGCTCGCGAGGAGCGCCCCTATGACTAAGTGGTAATACTTTAGCAGTTCTCCACATCGAATTGAAATGATTGAAATTCCACATCTTTATTTCGTGTCGTTGTTGGAAGTTTTTAATTAGTTACATTGCGCGGGTGTACTGCCGTAGCTCAGCGGATAGAGCGCCTCTATGACTAAGAGGTAGGTCGCGGGTTCGAATCCCGCCGGCAGTACGCACACTTAATGGCCCCAGGATTAGTCGCTTGGGGCTGTTTTGTTTGTAAAAGCAAATACCCACAGATTGCTCTGCGGGTTTTTGCTGTAGCTCAAACAGTTGAATTAAATCCAACTGTTTGCACCATTGACTACGGTTGTTCAACTTTAGCACCCCGCCCTTCCCATTTCTTTAAATATTCTACAAAGCCATCGTTATTGAGTGCGTATTCACTGCGCTTCTCGCGGATTAAATCGATAACTGCTTCAACCTTCATACCATCGCGCAATAAAACTAAACCCGTTACCAACCCTGATCGGTTAAGCCCCGCTAGGCAACGAATCAATGTTTTTGATCCAGCTTTCCATTCCACAAAAGCCCAGTCCGCTACTAATTCGATATGTTCGATTTGCTCTTTATCAAGCGCTCCATCAACGAAGGCATAGCGAAGTTCCTTTACATGCCAACCCACTGGCAGCGTGTAAGCATCGAGTGATACGACGGCATCAAAGGGTCGCGGATCACTAACGGTCGCCAGGCGTTTGCGCGCACGCACCACAACATCATCTTCATCGGTTCCACCCATATATAGCCCAGGAAGAATTTGGGAATACAGCTCTAAATCACCCTCATTTGCAATCATGTGCTCCTCTCTGTCATAAGTGGTGCCTGTATTAAACAGTAGAGCGTGACAACTTATTTACCAAAGAATTCTATGAACTCCTGATCTCACGGATATTCTTCAAACCACTGATTGATGCTACTAACCATCTTTAGCTCAGGGAGTTTCTGTGACCTTTGCCTGTGTTCTTGATAAAAGTATGTGATGTCACTGGCGAACTTATTCTTCTAAAGTCTTTGGTTCCCATTCAATCTCTGAATCTATATCGTGCTTTTCGTAGGTCAAAAGCACATCATTCGCAAAGGTGGCCATTTGTTTGCCAATATCTGTGTTTGACTTTAATGCATCCTCATAGAGCGAAATAAACAATTTCTTACCAAGTGTTGAAACGTGCAAGTTTTTTTTCATAAAGTTGTGCTTGGAACATAGGGTCTGTCCGTTTTCAAAAGTAGCCTGACCGCCATGATCCTTGGCCTTTATGTGGTCGATATGAAGTTCAATTCCTTCGGCCTTACCTAGTCCGCAAACCCTACATTTGTAGGCATCACGTTTAAGAATCCTCTTCTTTAGGGATTCTGGGAAATCTTCAAGGTGACGTCTATTTACTGATTCTGGATCGTATCTATATAAACCCTTACCTATTTTTTTCAAAAATCCAAGCTGGTGAAGTTTACGAATAGCACGATCTGAATCCTCCATCCGTTTTCCAGTGAGTTCAAACCAAGAAGTTTCAATCTCCTCTTTAGCGTGCGCATGAGAAATATCTTGTCCTGGTCTTTCAAAATAATAAGATTTTACGAACTCCATTTGACTAATTTTTCCAGGAGACATTCTAAATTGCCCGTTTCAAGCCAGAATGGAAAAGTGCTGTTGACATTTCTAGTGCAATATCTTTAATAACTGGTACGGCAACAGAGTTACCCATTTGCCGATACATTTGAGTTCTCGAAACAGGGATTATGAAGTTTTTGGGGAATCCCATTATTGCTTTACATTCATCAGCAGTGAGAAGCCTTACGCCAGTCGGGCCATCAGAAACAAATGTTCCTGTTAAACGTTGAATTTTGTGATAAGTGGCAACAAGAGTTTTCACTTGAATATCAGAAGTCGAGTTAATAATCTGTGGACGACCGTCTTCAAGCTTAAAAAGGTAAGACCTCTGCAAATGCTTTGAAATTGAATGGTCCTCAATGTTTTGTTGAACGAATTTACCAATTCCTATTTTTTTCTTATGTGGCTGTGGCCAATTATACTCAAAGCCTTTTTTACTTAGGTTGGTATCGAAGCCAACTATATAAATTCTTTTTCTATGTTGAGGAACTGAATAGTTAGCAGCGTCCAAAACTTGATAGTGGATTGTGTACCCAATTTCCTTTAGACTCTCGATGATCACGTGGAAGGTATGCCCCTTGTCATGATTAAGGAGCCCAACGACATTTTCGAGTAGAAAGGAAATCGGTCTCTTGTCTTCAATTATTCGTAACACATCGTAAAAAAGAGTTCCTTGTGTTTCATGCTTAAAACCTGCACGTTTTCCTATTGAGCTAAACGGCTGACAAGGAAACCCAGCAAGAAGAACATCAAAATTTGGAATTTCTCTTGCCTCAATTTGCGTAATATCGCCCTGTGGTTTTTCACCAAAATTAGCGGAATACGTTTTTTGTGAATCTTTGTCCCATTCGGAAGAAAAGACACATTCGCCGCCAGCGCTTTCAAATCCGAGTCTCATCCCACCGATGCCAGCAAAAAGGTCAATGAACTTGAAATTTGTTTTGACTGAATTCCTTGTTGGTTTTGGTGGAGGCCATTCGAAAAGACCTTCCTGAGTGGCTTGATTTGGAAGCGTTGAAATTCTCAATTGCACTTATCTCCCACTTCAATTTCCGAATCTGGCATGTCCATATTCTATTCAAATAAGGTGACAATTCGGCTTCCAATACAGGAAAATGCAAAACCCGCCAGTCGTCCCCCTCAAAAACTAGCCTAACGCCTGCTTCGCCAATATTCATCACTTAACTTAGTGTTCAACCCCTTCTACTTTCACCTGCACTAAACTCACACAATTAACCATGCACAGGAAGGTTTTATGAAAACTAAGAGTCCGGGCCGTGGTATGGCGATCATGTTAATTGTTACAGGCATCGCGCACTTTGTATTTCCAAAGGGGCTAGATGCAATCGTTCCGGGGTTCTTGCCGGGGGATGTGCGCTTTTGGGTCCATCTAAGTGGTGTGGCAGAGCTTGTGATTGCAGCGATGTTGTTGGCACCACTTAGCGTTTTGATTTGGGGAAAGCGTGTGCGTTTATTGGGTGCTTATAGTGCGCTCCTATTATTTATTGCAGTCTTTCCGGCAAATATAAATATGGCAATTATGTGGAGTGATCGCGCAATGCCATCACCGTTATTTGCCTATGCCAGATTGCCGCTGCAGTTGGCTCTGTTCTATTGGGCGTGGGCGATAGCTAGGGATATAAAGCGGCGGTAGGTGTGGGAGAGGTTCCCATTTAGTAACGCTGTGTAGTTTTTCTATTGCGAGTGCGTCAAAGTAATTGTTTATTTCATTGTGTTATTCTTGTGATGCTAATTGGCTGACGGCAAACTGGACTCGATATTTATCGGGTCCATTTTGTTTTTCTAATGTTGTGCTATTCTATTTTTACCTAATGGCTGACAACGCAACTGGACCTGATTAATTTCAGGTCCAGTTTGTTTTACCAAGATATATCCACAGCTAATTGATTTTAGAGCTTGAACTACTCCATTCCTAAGCATTATTCGCACCTGGGGGAATGGTGTAATGGCAGCACAAGTGATTGTCAGTCATTAGGCACGGGTTCGATTCCCGTTTCTTCCAGCAGTCTCGAGAATCAGTGGCCAGAGGAGTTTGACGCCCTTTGCAGGGGTCACTGATTCCGAGCACTAAATAGTTTCGCTGGGGAAATATTTAAAATAGTAAGTGGTCTGCAGTGGGACAGAAGTAACTCCGAGTAGTTGTCTTTTCTGCTTTTAAAAGATGAAAGTTGTGCACGGAGAGATCGCCAAAACGAAAAGTAACACAAAGTAGTTGAAATGAAATCGGGTCGAAAGCGCATTTCTACGCCCTCGACCCGATCGCCTGATACGATTTCAGTGTTCTAACTGATTAGGTATCATCGCTTTCGCGTTGATCCTTTCGCATCTTCTTGTATCTTAATACAAGTTCGGCTATCGCAATGGCTAGCATTGCGATATCAATTAGTTTCATGTCATCAGTACCCCCTTTCACCTTGTTTCCAATTTGTATTGGAAAATCAATGAACATGGCTGCAGCTATGTTGCAACTTGATGAAGGTAATCGGGTTTGGCACAGGAAAGATAAAT
>Ga0209284_10005344_pt1 | contig 13414 bp, 13 predicted proteins | sample FRY03_FD_187211 | JGI IMG/M metagenome (GOLD analysis project Ga0209284, IMG submission 187211) | Freshwater microbial communities from Lake Fryxell liftoff mats and glacier meltwater in Antarctica - FRY-03 (SPAdes) (version 2) | ecosystem: Environmental > Aquatic > Freshwater > Ice > Glacier... | reverse complement strand
GCCACAGCACTTGCGGATTTCAGACTGAACTACGAGAACCGTAAAGGCCGAAATAAAGGCGCACCGGTACTTTCAATGGTTAGCAACACCGGGGTACCTTATTTGAATATGCTCACTAACGCACCCGATACCGGGTACGGCAGATAATGTCAGGCGACGCATATGTCACAAATCTTCAACCGCCAACGGGTGGTTTGAACTTTCAACAGCCTGCGATCTCACTTGATGAGCGCAATGCTTTGGTTCTGGACAACCTGCTACCAAAGGGAAATTATGTAGAGCTGCGAGAGGGCTACACGCATCATTGTGAGAGCATACCCGGCCGAGTCATTTCGATTGCAAGCTATGTGGGCAAGACGCCTTCAGATTCAAGAGTTTTTGCATTTAATAATAACGGTGAGGTCTATGACGTTACCAACCGCTCAAAGCAGCCGGCACGAGTTATGCGCACCGATCAAAAGGATGGCATCTGGGAAAGTGTAAACACTGCTGGTATCGATGAAAACTATTTGATTTTGGTTTCTCCTGCCGGCGGATACTGGACATACAGCACACGCGATGGTTTTAAGAATCGTGCGATTACAGGTGCGGGGAGAGACAAAAGATTTGCCACCGTATTTAATTGGAAAGACCGTGCCTGGTTAATTGAGGATGGCAGCAGCCGTTGCTATTACCTTGGTGTCGGCGCTATTCAAGGCGATGCGGCTGAGTACAACTTTTACGCTGTGATAAACCGAGGCGGCGACCTGCTATACGGTTGCAACTGGACCTTTAATGCCGGTTATGACATTGACGACTACCTCGTCCTAGTAACCAGCCAAGGTGAAGTATTGATCTACAAAGGCACTGACCCAGATGCTGCAGAGACATTTGCGCTTGAAGGGGTTTGGTACGTTGGCGAGACGCCAGCTGGCCGTAGATCATTTACCAACTTTGGTGGCGAGATGTTTATAACAACCTCGCTCGGCATTGTGCCAATCAGTAAGCTAGTAAATGGCCGGGTTGCAAATGATTATCAGACCGCAAGTGCCGCGATACAGCCCGTCTTGATTGATCATTTTAATGCCAGCAAGACAGAATTTGGCTGGGAACTCGAGATGATTTACAACCAACAATTCTTGTTGGTCAAGACGCCAGAGGATCAATCAGGCAAACACAACTACTACGTAATGAATGTCACAACCGGTGCGTGGGCCACGATCTCTAACATGCCGATGCTTTGCATCACTCAGATTGGCAGCGCCATCTACTTCGGCACGGCAAACGGCTTGGTGTGCCAAGGCTTTACTGGAGACACGGACGGAGAAGATCTATCAAAGAACGCTGGCTCGTCGATTGTTGGCCGTTACCTCTCTGGCTACAACGATTATGGTTCACCCGCGAACCTAAAAACATTTCAGCTGGCCAAGCCAATATTCGTTTCTTATGACGCGCCTACGATCGGGGTGAAAATTTTCACTCGATACGAGGACATGTTTCCACTTGTTGAGTCTGGACTAAGACGGCCTTCGGCAGCGATTTGGAATAAGGACCGATGGAACCAGTCTTATTTCGGTGGGGGCAATTCAACCTTCACCCCGTGGTTTGGAGTTGAGGGCTTGGGGTACTACGGGGCTTTAGCGCTCACAGTAACAGGCAAGGGAAAGACTCAATACATCACAACGACATTGACGATGAAAAAAGGCGGTGTGATGTGATTGTTTCCGCAACAACCCCCGAACAGATACATCTTGCAAAGGAAATTCTTTTGCGAGAGATCGGTGTGCGAGCCACAGCTGATCTGCGAGCAATTTTCTGGGTTAATAAAGACACAAAATTTATTGACTGGGTGGTTGGTTACGACGGATTTGTGGGCAAATCGTGCCAGATGCATGTGGTCAATTTGGGTAAAAAACCAACCCCGAGAAAACTCGTTTGGGCTGCATTTGATTACCCGTTTAATCAGGCCGGCTTAAAGGTTTTGTTTGGCATCGTTAACAGTAACAACGACTCAGCGATGAAATTTGATACACAGCTCGGGTTTACAGAACTGAGCAGAATCGAAGGTGCGCACGATGACGGTGGTGACATCGTTCTATTAACGATGCGTGCCGATGATTGCAAATGGACGAAAGGAAAAAAATATGAAATATAACTGGTCAAGACGTGAGCTCGAGGCTTTAGGTGAGCCGATAAATCTTGTGCTGCCTACACGCCTCGCTCCAAAGGCGGGTGGCGGTGGCAAGGGGTCTGCCCCACCCCCACCCAATTACGCGGCGGCAGCTGAGGCTCAGGGCGCTTCATCGATGGAGCAGACCAAGTATCAGACACAGGCCAATCGGCCCAACATTGTGACGCCTTGGGGTAGCCAGACGTGGAGCGGTGGCGAAGATAATAATTGGACGCAAACAACCAATGTTGACGCTCAGTCAAAGGCCGCCCTTGACAGCCAAATGGCGATGCAGCGTGGCAGGTCCGACATCGCAAATAATTTGATGCCTCAAGCTCAAGAGTCAATTAATAAGCCAATCAATTACGATCAAATGGCTCAATTTGGCAAGACGCCAGAGGCGAGCAATTTTGAACATATGGGTCAAGCACCCCAGCTCAAGACTCAACTCGATAGCAGCGGTGTGCCTGCATTGCCGGGGCAGTTTTCAGCGAGCGGCATTCCTGCAATGCCGTCTTATGACAGCGCCTTTGTACAAAATATTAAGAATCAAGCCCTAGACTTTATGCGTCCAGATGCCGAGCGCCAACAGTCCGCGCTTGACTCAAAGCTTGCAAATCAGGGCATCGCGGCGGGTAGCAACGCCTACGACTCGGCTCAACGCCGCTTTGGCGATCAACAGGCTCGTGACAAATATGAGGCGCTTAATACTGCTATGTCGCAGGGCAATCAGATGTACGCGAACCAGATGACTGCAAACCAGCAAGGGTTTAATCAAGCATCAAACACGTTTGCAAACAATATGGGCTTAAACAATCAAGGATTTAATCAAAACCTTGCCGCCTTTAATTTTGGTAATAGTGCGCAACAAGCCCAGAACGCAATGAATATGGGCAACTCCACTTTTAACAATCAGACGATGCAAAACGATTTTGCACAACAGCAAAACATTTCGAATCAGCAAAACACCCTACGTCAGCAACAGATCGCTGAGGCGCAGATGCGTCAATTACAGCCCCTTAATAATATCAACGCGTTAATGACTGGTCAGCAGGTTGGCATGCCAAATATGCCGGCCTTTAACACTGCATCGGCTGCACAACCAACGCAATACTTGAACGCGGCCAACATGCAGGGACAGGCTCAGATGCAACAACAGCAGATGAACAACGCGTCATCAAACAGCATGCTAGGTGGCGCAATGGGATTGGCAGGTCAGCTGGGTGCTGGTTATATGGCCGGCCCTATGGCATTTTCAGATCGTCGGTTAAAGGTTGATGCGAAGAAAATTGGTAAACACGGCACGTTAAATATTTATCGTTACCGATACGCGGGTAGTAGCGACGAGCACGTTGGCTTTATGGCCGATGAAGTTAAGAAGGTTTTCCCGGGCGCTGTTAAGCGTCACGCAAACGGCTACGAGATGGTCGATTACTCAATGGTAGGAGCTTAAAAAATGAATGAAATGGACAACGAAGCGTTGCGCAAATTAATTACCGATGCGATGGGCAAACAAGAGCAACCAAAGGGTATGGGGTTTGATCAAAATCTCTATAACAAAGCGATGTCGGACCCACGAGCGATGGATGCTGGCTCTGATATGGCCGGCTTGATGAATGACAGCACGGCCCTCGGGATGATGCGTGGAGCGAACGATTATAAGGTCCCAAACGGCGGCCAATTGGGCTGGACCGATGCGATCTCAAAGGGTATTGATAAAGGGTTGGGCACATACAACCTGCTAAACGCGCAGAAGGTTAAGGCCCAAGCACTAAGGGCGATGGCGCCAAACGGTATGCCACCCGTTCAGGGTGCGATGCAAGGGGGCATGCCACCTGAGCAAAGCCCAGTCGCAACCGCATATCCGGTCAACATGTAAGAGCAAGATGAGCAATCAACGCTATCAAGAATTGTCTGGAAACCAGCATGTAAAAAACATGCTGGATCTGATCGCTCAGGCTGAAGGCACGTCAGAGCACGGGTACAACACCAACTTTGGTGGCTCACGATTTGAAGACTTAGCGGACCACCCAAGGGTAGCAAGACCATTCACCCAGACTGATGGCAAGCAAAACAAAACGACGGCTGCCGGTCGATATCAGTTCTTATCATCAACGTGGGACGACGCAAAAAACCAGTTGGGGTTAGAAGACTTCAGTGGCCGCAGTCAAAACGCTGCTGCCACGATGTTAATGGATCGGGCGGGTGCTCTCGATGAACTTTTAAAAGGCAATTACAAGGGCGCGTCTGACAAGCTGGGTTCGGTCTGGGCTAGTTTGCCTTCTAGTCAATATGCACAACCAAAGCGCTCTGAGGGCTTTATTGAAGGCGTAATTAATTCTTTAGTGCCAGCAGCCAACGCCGGGACGTTGCCTCAAACAAATGCAAAATTATCGGGTGATCATATGAACGAGATGCAAGCACTGATGCGACCAGAACAACCCAACGTTAATGCCAACAACGGGCGAATGCTGCCCGAGGCATTGGCTGCGCTATTAGGTGGTAGGTTTAGCGCACCAGGCGGGGAATTCAGATCGCAGAATGCGCAGGCGATTGCTCCAGAAGCCATCCAGTCGCTTCAAAACACCAGAGAAATTAAGGCCCGCATGTTGCCGATTGCGATGGGCGCTTTGATGTCAAGCAACACGGGTGCAAATAACTTTGGCCAGAGCATGATCGGGCCAGCTATGTCATCGCTTGAAAACACAAAATTACAGAATGGTCAGATTACCCCTGACGGCCAATACATTACAGACGTAGACAATTCAAGTTACATGAAAAACCTTGTCGCATCGAACAAGGGCGTGGATGGCAAAACCATCGCTGCTGGTGAATTAGGTAAGTTTAACGACAAGCTTGGCGTGTATGCCCAGCTTGATTCCTTGTCAAAAGATTTTAAGGACGACTTCACAACCTCCTTGCCATTTCAAGCGGTTGGTGAAGCCCAAAACATGATCGGCAAAAAAATGGGGATGGGGTACGAGCAACAGGCCAACTTCTGGATGGGTTATCAAGAAACCATTAACAAGATTCGTAATGAAATGTTTGGTTCTGCTCTAACAGAGACCGAGAAGAACGAGTTCGAAAAGGCTATTGTTCGACCCGGGATGGAAGCCAAAACCATTCGATTCAACATTACTCGACAGTCACAAATCATTAAGTCAGCTCTTGAGCGTCAGTCTTTAATATTGAAAGACTCTGGGTACGACACCCGAGGAATGGATTCGGGCCTTAACCGCGCAACCAACGTGCAAATTAGTAACGTTCCTGAAGCTGGTGGTGGGTCTGGCGCGATCAAAAGGCAGATGACCGACGAAGAACTCGACAAAATGTACGGTGGCTAATATGGAAGACATTGACCGCTTATTAGATATGCGTCGTCGAGCACATGATGCCGGCGATACAGAGGGTGCCAAAAGGTTTTCTCAACGTATCACTCAGGCCAAGGCTGTGAGCGCAAGCGGCCGTGAAAAGCCATCGGCACTTGCTGACTTTGGTGACGGCTTGAAGCACGGGTTTGACCGAGCTGCTTATGCCGCCTCTGACCTGTTTCCTGACGCGCCTATTTCTGATGAGACGCGCTCGGGCTGGAACAACAATTCTCTGGTTAAGGGATTGGGTTTAACCGCGCCATCAAGAGGTCAACAACAGGCTGAATTAGCTGCTGGCAAGGCCATATCTGACGGCTCATTTGCGGGCGCTGCTGGCGATTTTATTGGTAACGCAGCTCCAAGTATTGCCGCTGGTGTTGCGACCGCTGGAGGGGCTCTCTTGCCTGCTGCATTGACACAGGCAGGGCTGAACTACGCCACCACTGCTGGTGATGCACTAGACCGAACCAAGGGCGCTGTAATGGCCGGAACTGGGGAGGGTGTGGGTCGTGCTCTACCCAATTCGATTGCAAAGATGGGCCAGATGGTTAAGCCGACCCCAGCAGCACAACGATTAATTGATCAGGGCGTCTACCCTACCCCGGGACAGACGCTGGGTGGTGGCTTTAAAAAGCTTGAAGACAGCCTGACCAGCTTTCCCGGCCTTGGTTCTGCTGTCAGCAAGGGCCAATCGGATGCACTACGTCAAGGTAACCAGCTTGCAATGAGTCAGGGTGGCATCAAGGTCCCAGCAGGTCGTGATGGGTATCAACAACTGGCTAATCACTTTGACGGTGCGTTTGATCAGGCTACTAAGAACTTGGCTTTTGATATCAACGACAACGCGTACTTAACCGGCGTTCAATCAATCATGCAAAAGCGTGGCCTTGATAAGGCAGGCATTGATGACATTGAACGCTTCTTTACAAACTACAGAGCCAACACAAACATGCCTGCACCCAACCCCAATTCAACCGGGTTAAGTGCAGCAGGTCAGATGCAACCAAGACAGATAGTAGGTGGTGAAGACTTTCACTCAATGCTGCAAAACTTACGTGGTGAGGGTGCCTCATTTAGAAAGTCACTTGATCCCTTCCAGCGACGCTTGGGTGAGGCTTACAAGGACATCTACAACCTGACTGATGGCTCTCTTGCACAACAAGGCATCGTTAACCCAGCTGACATTGCGGCATTTCGCAAGGTGCGCACCGACTACGCAAACGTTGCCCCAGCGCTTAACGCTGGCGAACTAACAACTGTTAACCGTAACCAAGGGATTTTCTCGCCTGAGCAATACCAGTCAAGTTTGGTGACCAACGCCAAAAAAATGGGTAACACAGCAGCAGTGCGAAAGGGCACCCTACCCCAGCAGCAGCTGGCTGACGATATGGTTGAGGTTCTTGGCGGCAAATATCCTGACTCAGGTACCGCATTTCGAATGGCCGTCAACGGCGGTATACCACTGGGGGCGGGGATGGTTGACCCGGTTACGGGCTTAGGTTTGGCCGCAGGTATGGCTGGTATGTACGGCATTGGCCGAGGCATATACAGCAACGCTGGGCGCAAATTCATGCTAGGTGGGGGTAGTGGTCAGCAAGCTGTAACAAAGGCACTGAGATCCGCCGCGCCGTATTTGGGCACCGCAGGTGCAGCCACCTTCCCACAATTTCTTGAGGAATAAAAATGCCACGTAACGCAAATGGACAATACTCTCTCCCCGCTCCCGCCGTTAAGCCGGGTGAATTAATACGGGCGGAGTGGGCTAATTTGACAACCGGTGACTTGGCCAAGGGCATCACAGACTCTCTTGATAGGGATGGCTTAGGTGGCATGCGCGGGCCATTAAAAATCACCGATGGCGACTCTTATACGCCCGGCCTAACATTCACAAACGAGCCAGACATCGGAATCATCAGATCGACCGACGGCACAATGGCTTTCGCATTTAAAGGCCAGAACTTGGCTGAACTGCGCCAAGGTTTTTTTCAGATGGTTTCTGGTCAGCGCATGTATATGTGGCGCCAACCGCTAGATAAGAACGAGGTTGCCACAAAAGACTATGCCGACATGTTGGCACGTCGATTGACCGAAGTCCGTGGGTCTTTTGGCAAGAGCAAGGTCCCGGCTGATCTGCCAAAGACTGGCATCATCCCAAAGGACTGGGACGAGCCCGGTGTCCCGTCTGAAGAGATCAAGATGGAGATCGGGCAGTGCTTGTTCTATACGCCAACCGAGCATGCATACATTTACGTCGGCACCCAGTTTACCGAGTCGGGTTGGGTTGATGTGGGACATATTGAAGGCGCTCAGGGGCCAGAGGGTCCAGTTGGCCCACCCGGTCCTCGCGGCCCCATTGGCCCACAGGGTCGTCAAGGTCCGCCGGGTGAGACCGCCGTAATTGTCGGCACCTTCGGCAAGAGTAAGGTGCCTGCTGACCTACCGGCTACCGGCTTAATACCGGCTGATTGGGACTCGTTTGGCAACCCGCCAATTGATTACCAGATGGCTGTTGGCGAGGCAGTTGTCTACATAGGTGGCAGTAAGACGGATGAAGCCTACGGTCATCTGTGGTCCTTTGTCGGTCAAGAGTTTATGGAATCTGGCTGGGCTGATTGTGGTGACATCGAGGGACCTGAAGGCCCTATAGGACCACAAGGCCCGGAAGGTCCACGTGGCCCACAAGGTCCGCAAGGCGAAAAAGGTGACAAGGGTGACAAAGGTGACCCCGGCATACCGGGAATAAACGGCACACCGATCTTAAATGAGGTGCGAATGTTTGCGCCAACTGCGGCATTGCCCGGTGGTTGGTTTATTTGTAATGGAACTAATGGCACGGTTGATTTGCGTGACCGTTTTGTGATGGCTGCTGGTGGTACACATGCAGCAGACACGTCTGGTGGCTCATTTCAGATTGCAATTGAAAACATGCCCAATCACGGACACGGTGGCTCTGCTGAGGCTACCAACGTGGACCACAAACACAGTCTGGGTTCTCAGGCTGTGCACATACAGGGCACAACCGGTTCTGGTGGAGCCCATACGCACGGGGTCAGTGATCCCGGTCACGGGCACACGCTTGGTCAACTTTGGGTCACCCCTCAGTCGCCCGGTCAGGGTGCGGGAAGATCGCCTGATCAAAGGTTATCAGGGATAGGTACATCAAGTGCTACAGATAGCGTAGCAACCAACATTAGTATCGCTGGTGCCCCAGACCACACTCACGCAATTGATGGAGATGTAACGTTAACTGGCGACACGGGCGCTATGTCAGGCAACGTTACACACACGCACGTGATTGAAACTTCAATGGTCGGTGGAAGTCAAGCCTACGTCCAACCTTATTACGTCTTGATTTTTGCTCAATACAAGGGGGTCTAAATGTCAGTACAAATAAACTGGAAGGTTCTGAGTATGGACTATGTGCCAGTACCTCAGTATCCCAATCTGCCCATCTACGTAGTGCATTGGAACTGTCAAGGATTTATTGAAGTTTCAAAAAGCGGCGCAAGGGTTGACGTCTTCTATGACAGCTTTGGCGAAACGGTCGTTGAACTCTACAAGATGAATTTCAAACCGATCCCATTTGATCAGTTAAAAGAGCAAGACGTTGCTGAGTGGGTCAAAGAAGTTATGGGCTATAACAACGCGACCAGTCTAGAGCGTATTGTAAAAGACAGGACGCAAGAAAAGGCCGCATCCACGGCTGGTTTTAAGCCTCGTCTACCTTGGTTACCCCCACCCGAACCGCCTGCCCCACCGCCAGCCCCACCCACTCCTGAAGAGATTAGCGCGGACACGCTCAGTAGAGCCATCATTGAGGTTCAAGACAAAGTTTATTTAACCCTGCCAAACGTGCAGGACTTGTTGATTCAGGAGAGTGCTGCCAGTGCCATTGAGTACATCAATAAGCTTGGCGTGATCGTTGGCAAGGCTCAAGCGTCGATTGAAAAAAAGGTGGCTTATTCACCACCATTTCCGACATTGATTTTGCACTTTAAGGCCGAGGAGTAATCCAGATGGTCATGCGAATAATGGGCAAGGACTTGTTCGTAAGCGGCTTCGCGCTTAGTGACGACGGGCGGGTGATAATCGGCGACGGCATTATTACAGAGTACATGCAGGGCCGACCAATTGATGAGCTTCATGACACCAGTGTTGGCGTCCAAGGTGGTCGCGCCGTTAGCTACTTAGTTGGTCAGGGCATGACGGCCGATGGCAAGATGATCTACCTAGACGTTTTGGGTTCACCCATCCCTTCAAATACGACCTACCTTGGGGGCTTTCCGTATACCTCAGACGGTGCATTGGTGGTGGACTCGATCGGAGTAATTGCCACCTACTCGGAGGGAATACCTCTAACAATTAACGGCGCTGTTGCGACATCATCTAATACGCCACCGCCCTCTGCTGGGACGATCATCGTGACTGAAAAAGGTGACTACATTGTTACCGAACTTGGCATAATTTTAATCGCTTGAGGCGAGAATGAATACTGAAAAAATTAAAGTACAGGAACAGGCCACGTCAACCGTTGACGGCCTGCCACAGGGCGGCGCAATTAGCGACAGTGACACCTTAATGCTAATGCAAGGCGAAGCCGGTTCTCGTAAGACTGTAAAGGTCAGTGCCAAGGCGATTAAGGATTTCATACCCGGCGGCTCAGGTGGGCATCAATTTATTGCATTGAGTAATGAAGAAATTGAGTGGATTATTCCCGACACGCTCGACTTTGCGACCGTGCTGATTAACGTCACTAGTCCTGATCAATTTGCGATTCGCGTTCCAAAGGGCGATTTTAAGATCGGGACAGAATTAGAGTTGGTTATGTATACGGCCACGCCTAGAGTGCATGTCTTGGCGGACTTCGGTGTTTATGTGAACACCCCGACCGGTCTTACACTCCCACGCGACGGCAAAGCAAAGCTGATCTACGTTGGTATGCGTGAGGACTTGCAGGTCTGGGTATTAAGACAGGACCTAGAGCAGACATTTGTATCAGGCCCATATATCAAGTCTATTATTGCAAGCGACAAAAGGGCATGCTCACCCGGCACAGCTGCGGTGTTTGGGGACATATCAGACAACCCAAAAAATTATACGGTTAGCTACAGATGCACTGATCCATCAACCGGAGAAATAATTTTCGTGTCTCCACCTGCGGCCGGAATTAATGAATACATTTTTGATAATCTCGAATGCGATCACGACTATGACTTTGATATGAGCTACTGGTCAGAGGACAGTAAGACAGAGATTCAGACGGGACCAAAAGTAAGCTTTAAGACTCAGAACGACATACCCCAGCTAACAAAAATTATTCCTCGCAGCGATTTGGCTCGAGGCACGCTGCATATTGTCGAGGTCGTGCACGCTGGCTGCCCAGAGGTCACATCGATGAAGTGGATCGTTGGCAACCCCTATTTAACTAGACTACTAGGCGACTGTAAAATTGACCCGCTTACTGGCCTATGGGGCTTCGAATCGGATGCTGACCTTTTCAATTTCGACGGTGACGTTTCATTCGTGCTCGGGTCTTACGGAAAGTACAACCCGCAAAAAGTTATTCAGTTCTACCCCGCTCATTACGACTTAATCACGACAGAGGTTCGTGTTGACGTAGACCCATCTTCTAAAGATGTCAGTCTGTGCTGGCTTAACCGATCACCGCAGATCGAAGACCCAGAGTGCTTTTGGTTGGTGAAAGTCGGTGAGTACAATCAAGACGGTTACAACACGGCCCCAGACATCACGCAAAAACTAGCGTGGGAAATGCCGGGCAAGGTTGAGTACAAGGTGCGCTCAAAAAATCAAGGGCTGATAAGCATTCGCTTAAGCGTCACGAAATTCACTTACGGCCAGACCTGCATCGAAGCAAAGGCTCAGGCAGATTACGACTCTGGGCCAGAAACGCAATTTTCAGTTAGTGACATTACGTGCGACTGGGATAAGCAGACATTTAGTGCCGATTATGACGGTGTTAGATTATACAAAGAAAAGGTTTATATTCAAATTTGTTTTGATGATTCGATGAAAGAAGTAACAACACTTAATCGAATAATCTCTGAGACCGATTTTCACGTCGAACTGAATGCGTCAAGCAGTGTGAGCCGTAATTACTTCGTGCAGGCAGCTAAATTTGTTGATTTTTCGCAAGTGAGCGACTGGCTGCCAGTCAAGCCTAAGCCTCTGGCCTACGGCCCGGGCTCGTTACCATTTAAGCCGCTAGAGGCAGAAGGCAACTACCCAGATCGCTGGATTCGTGTAAAGGCTGAGGGTGTTATTCCACCCGGCCAGAGGATGATCGCAGCCGTCTCTGTCAACCCGGAATTTACGTCCGGTCAGTCTTTAACTGGCGGCGAATTACGCGACGATGGGTACTTCTATTTCAACGCCGGTTCCCTTGTGAACAAAAAGTATTTTCTTCGTGTATGCCGCTGGACCGAGGGCACGGGCATTGACACACCTTATCTACCAGAGACCCCATTCGTTATTGACTTTAGTCAGGGGTAATTTAATGGGTTTTGAACTGCTTGTTAATAACCTGCACTTTTTGACCCTATTTGGTGGGTTCTGGGGCGGGGCTTGCATGTTCGTTTACATGCGCCCTGAAAACATACCTGACGCCCTGGTGCGTCTCACAGTAGCCGTGATGGTAAGCAACATGCTGACTCAGTTAGTGGGCGCCTACATCACTAAGAATCAGTCGGCGGGTGAACTGTGGGGCGTGTCGTTTTTGCTTGGGTTCTCTGCGTGGTCCCTGTTCGGTGCGATGGCCCGGTTCTTTGCAAAGAGGCAGGGTTACGACATCGTAGATATGGCCCGAGATGTTAAATCGGCATCTGGTGACATCAAGCTGCCACAAACTAATAAAAACAATATTGACGCACCAGAGTAATTATGAAAATGAGCCCTGACGGCATTGAGTTACTAAAAAGATTAGAAGGTTTTTCAGCCAAAGCATACCCCGACCCGGGAACAGGGGCTGAGCCGTACACGATTGGTTATGGACATACAAAGGGAGTAAGAAATGGGGATCAGACAGACGTTGATCAAGCTAGCCGCTGGCTGCAAGATGATGTAAACGAGGCAGTTTCTGCGATTCAAGACGGTATCTGTGTCGTTTTAGAACAAAATCAAATCGATTCTTTAGTCAGTTTTGTTTTCAACGTTGGCGTAAGTAATTTTTTCAAGTCAACGCTACTCAAGATGATTAACGCGCAAGACTTTACAGGCGCAGCAGATCAGTTCTTGCGCTGGAACCGAGCGGGTGGGCATGAGATGGCGGGGCTTACTAAACGCCGAGAAGAAGAGCGCGAGCTCTTTAACACAGCATGATGTCAGTATTACTGAGCCGTTACGTTTGGTACGCCGTCATCGTGGCTGCGGCCACAGCGGGTGGTTGGTGGGTTGGGTACTCGCACGAACATAATTTATTTGAGCAGTTTAAAGCTCAAGTTGCAGCAGAAGGTGAAGCTGCACAACGCGCAGCTAAAGAAACAGAGGAAAGACATGAAGCAGCTAAAAATGAAATTGCACAAGAGTATAAGGATCGTATTGCTAGTGTTCAGCGTCGCTACGCTGACAGCTTGCGCAACGCCAATAGCCGTGCCGTGCCCACACCCAGCGACCCCACCCGACGACTTAATGAAGCCGCCTCCCACAGCGACCCTTATCTAGTCGAGCAATGCGCAGAAACTACAGCACAACTAATTGAATTACAGAAGTGGGTTAAGTCAGTCGGGCGGTGATAAAGTGGATCCTTTCGTCAAGACAAAAGGTGTAGGTTTTTAAGCTGTAATCTTTTACTGACCTGCAGCGGTTCGGCGCTGCCCCGTTCGTGCTTTTTCTTTAATCTGGACCTAGTCAAATTAGTAGACAGGGCTTGTCTCTAAGT
>Ga0209284_10005339_pt1 | contig 13421 bp, 18 predicted proteins | sample FRY03_FD_187211 | JGI IMG/M metagenome (GOLD analysis project Ga0209284, IMG submission 187211) | Freshwater microbial communities from Lake Fryxell liftoff mats and glacier meltwater in Antarctica - FRY-03 (SPAdes) (version 2) | ecosystem: Environmental > Aquatic > Freshwater > Ice > Glacier... | reverse complement strand
CCCCACCACCGACCCGATCACCCCAGTGGCCTGACTCGAGCGTTGACCCCCTCCGGCCCCATAGCCCACCAGCCCTCCGACCACCCCTCCGGCGACGGCACCTGCACCGGACTGGCTCCCATCCACCGTCACGGAGCGCACGGACACCACGACCGCATCGTCCACCACGGCCAGCCGTTGAGCCTCCCCACGCCCAATGACGTCTGGACTGCTGCTGGCACACCCGCCCAACGTGGCCGCTAGCAAGAACAAGAACGCCACACTCCATAATTTATTCATAGCATCAACTCCCAAATTTCCCAGATTGTTCCGATTATCCTCACTACACGCTGCAAAAGAATACGCCGATTGACGCCTTGTAACAACGCGCAGTGCATGCTACGGTTGACCTCCGGGTGTTGCCGCCGATGACATTTTACCCAGGGTCAAAAGCGTGTCGGCGACAACAGTCAGAACTAAAGGGGCCTGACATTGCGCACATTTTCTAAGTCCAAGCTGCTTGCCATGCGCCAGTGCCCCAAGCGCTTGTGGCTGGAGGTTCATCGCCCCGACTTGCGCGAGGACTCCGCAGCGACCGAAGCGAGCTTTCAGGTGGGGCACCAGGTGGGTGATATCGCCCAGCGCATTTACGACCCCGAAAATCGTGGTGCACTGATCGATGTGAAAAGGGAGGGCTTTAGCCGCGCCTTTGAGCGCAGCGCGGAGTTGCTGAACACCACGCAGCCCATCTTTGAGGCAGGATTCTCGGCTGGCGGGGCACTGGCCTTCGCCGACGTCATGCTGCCCGAACAAAAAGATGGCAAGCAGGTTTGTCTCGACATTCACAGTTTTGTCGAAAGCAAGTTCAGACAGTGATTCTTTGGAGCGGTTGCCGAATGCCTGCTTTTTTTCCGGCGCATCAATGCCGGACAGTCGAATCTTGTGCTGCACCTTGTCGGCATCCAGCACGGTGATGGTGTCGCCATCCGCCACGCCAACCACGCGGCCCGTGATGGTTGCGGCATGGGCAGTGAGGGTCAGCGCCAGCAGAGCAGCCAGTAGGAATCTTTTCATCAACTCATCACGCCACGGTGTCACCCAATCAAACGGGCTACGGGCTTGACCCCGGCATCACCGCATCCACCGTGCCACCGACGACTTTGCCAGCAATGCGCACAGTGCCAATTGCAGCATCTGCAACCAGACCAACCGTGCCCACCGCCACGGTGGCAGCCAAATCGGCGACAGCCAGCACCGCGCAACCGGAAAGACCGAGGAAGACAGGCACATATGCCATCAACAAGAGATTGGTTTTGGTCATTTTCAGAAAAATGGGAAGGGGATCGTTGCCACATTGTCAGTCAGATTGAAATGGTCGCAACCGTTCAGGCACTTACGCGCGCTGCTCGCCGAAGCTGCTCGACAACCTCGTACAGCTTGTCAAGGGCTAAGCCGTTGGCACTAACTGAAGGTGCAGACTCACGCGATATGTGGAGAAAGCATGTCGGTGTGTTGGCTGATCATCTGACTGTTTTTTTGAGCACCGCCCGCAAAGCCAGCACTGCTGTCACTTTTGCGGTTTATACCGGTGGTTAGCCACAGCGTAGGGCACCGAACGCAGGGACAACTAGGCTAAATTTTCCCGGCATGACCGCGTTGGTGGGTGATGGCAGTCCCGCTCGCGCGCCGGAGGATCGTGGATGTCTGCCGTCTTCGATGCCTGCTAGGCGGGCGGCACATTCAATAGCGGGGCGATCACTTTTCGGCGTTGGTTGCAAGGACGCTTTTCGATGCCATACTTGGCCGCATGCGGTTGAATTTCCTTGCTTTTTCAGTTTGTCCATTTCTCGAATGTTTAAGGTAAATACTCGAAAGACAGACGATTGCATCTCAAGCACACTCACAATTTATGACGACCACAACCCAAACCACCGACAAGCCCGACGGACTCCCCGGCCCCATCAAGCTCCTGCTGAACATCGGCCACGCCGTTGACCACATGTTCCTGCTGATATTCGCCACGGCCGTTTCCACCATCGCCGTCGAATTCGGCTTTACCAACTGGACCGAATTGATGCCCTACGGCGTCGGCGCTTTTGCACTGTTCGGTCTGGGCGCACTTCCCGCCGGTCGCCTGGGTGACCTGTGGGGCCGCCGCATCATGATGATCATTTTCTTTTTCGGCATGGGTATAGCCGCACTGCTGGTCGCCGCGACGCAAAACGCCTGGCAACTCGCCGCTGCACTGACATTACTCGGTGCGTTCGCCGCGATCTATCACCCGGTGGGCATACCGATGCTGGTGCAGGGCGTGCCAAACCCCGGCGCCGTGATTGGCCTGAACGGTCTGGTCGGCAACCTCGGCATCGCCGTGGCCGCGTTAGTTACCGGTTTTCTGGTGCAGTGGATCGGCTGGCGCACCGCCTTCATCGTGCCGGGCCTCGTCTCCATCGCCTGCGGCGTTGCCTTCATGATGGTCTGCCCCAAGGAAGCCGAGGCGCCCTCGAAGCGTAAAGGTGGCAAAGCCAAGGTCACGCTGTCCCCGCAGATGCTGATGCGCGCTCTCGCGGTCATGACCGCTGCTGCTGCAGTCAGCACCATCCTGTTCAACTTCACCACCAACGGCAACGTCCACCTGCTTACCGAAGGCTTCGCCGGCGTGCTCGACGACCCCGCGGTTATCGGCATCATGCTGGCTGTGATCTACACCATCGCCTCATTCGCACAGATCGTCGTCGGTCGGCTGATCGACCGCGTGGCCTTCAAGCCGCTACAGGTATGGATGTCGGTGGCACAGATTCCGCTGCTGATCTGGGCTGCACACTCACAAAGCTGGGGGCTGTTCATCGCACTGCTGGCGGTGATGATATTTGTCTTCGGCTCGATCCCCTTCACCGACGCGATGATCGTGCGTTATGTCGATGACAGGATGCGCTCACGCGTGGCAGGCATGCGGCTGACGGTGGCCTTCGGATTCAGTTCGCTGGCTGTCTGGGCACTCGGCCCGCTGGTTAAAACCGTCGGATTCTCGACCTCGTTGTGGATACTGGCCGGCATTGCCGCCCTCAAAGCAGCCATCGTGTTGCTGCTGCCGGAGGAACCGGCCGGCGCCGACCGCAGAACCGGCACGCCTCTGACCTGACCCTGAACCTGCAGCTTGAGTGAGTCTCGGCGGCTCGGCGGGGTGCGGCAACACTGGTCAGCGGCCGTCGCAGAAATGGAGCACGATCTCTTGGTGGAACGGACACAGGCGGGATTGCAACGGGCCAAGGCCGAAGGCAAGATACTGGGACGCCCCAGCAAAACGTCGCCAGAGCAGCGCAAAGCGATTCTTGATGAGTTGGGCCGTGGTGAGACTGTGAGCGCAATGGCGAAGCTCTACGGGGTATCCAGGGCGAACATTATTGGCATTCGAGCCAGAGAGCTGGGCGCCTAATGCTTAACGACTTCTCCTGTGCGAGCCACGCATGGTTCAGCAGGCATGGCTCAAAATCGGTTGAGTCATAGGCAAAGCGTTCAAAAGTCACATTGTCCGGGTTACCCAAAAATGTTACTTTTTGAACCACGCCGACTACCCGGGCTCTCGAGCTTCAGTAAGGGTGGCGCTGCCGCGCCCTCGAAGAAGGAGCAACCCCAAGATGCGATACTTTGTTTGATGCGGTTGAATTTCCCATCTGTAGTTTCGTTATTTTTAACCTTCTGGCGCCGCGAGCGTTAACCCTGACATGAAATCAATCGTCTACAGCCAGACCGGTGACCCGTCCGTGCTTCGTCTCGTCAACCGCGAGCTACTCGAACCTGGGGCCGGTGAGGTTCGGGTGCGCATTGTTGTCTCGGGCGTGAATCCCACCGATTGGAAGTCGCGACGGGGTTCGGTAGCCGGAGCGCCGCTGCCCTTTGCCGAGGTCGTGCCGAACCAGGATGGAGCCGGAATCGTGGCTGCGGTCGGTGTTGGTGTCGAGAATATCAAGGTGAGCGACCGGGTGTGGCTCGCGCTCGCCGCGTACCAGCGCGCGAGCGGCGGCACCGCCCAGGAGTTCGCGGTGCTCCCCGCGGAGCGAGTCTTTGCGCTTCCGGATGCAGCGAGTTTCGACCTCGGCGCGAGTCTTGGCGTACCCGCCATCACCGCCTATCGCGCGCTCACGGTCGCGGAAGACGGACCGAGGCGCCTGCACCCCGGGGCCCTTGCCGGAAAGGTCGTGCTCGTGGCCGGTGGGGCCGGAGCAGTGGGACACGCGGCCATCCAACTCGCGCGCTGGGCGGGCGCTACGGTGATCACCACGGTCAGCGGACTGCCCAAGGCAGTCCTCGCTACGGCGGCCGGCGCGCACCACGTCGTGAACTACAAGGAGACGGATGCCGCTACCGAGATCCGGCGGATTGCGCCAGAGGGCGTGGACCTCGTTGTGGAGGTCGCCCCAGCGCAAAATGCCGAACTCGATCTCGCTGTCATCCGAAACCGGGGCTCCATCGCGGTCTACGCCAACAACGGTGGCGACAAGATGACGCTCGACGTGCGCAAACACTTCAGCCTCAACGTGCGATACCAATTTCTGCTGCTGTACACGGTGGGGGAAGATGTTCTGCACGCGGCGGCCGATGCCATTAACGCCGCGATTGTCGACGGCGCGCTGGCCGTGGGCGAAGAGGCGGGCCTGCCGCTGCACCGCTTCGATCTCGCGCACACTGCCGATGCCCATGCTGCTGTCGAGGGCGACGTCGTCGGAAAAGTGCTCATCGACGTGACCACGCAATGACGCGATGAGCCGCCCTGAGTAGCTTGAGTTCTGTCGCCAGTCGCTTGTCGGGTGTGCTGTTTAGCGGGTTATGGCCGGTCGCTCACCCATCGCCGCGCGCCATCGCAGCAGATGCTGCAGGTCCTCTGCGGGCTTGAGCCGGATCACCCGCGCAAAGTCCACTGCCACCACCGCCGTGATGTCTGCGATGCTGAACTGACTCGCGGCGATGAAATCGCGTCCGGCCAGGTGTTTGTTGAGTGTCACAAAGAACTGCTGGACCCGAGCCAAGCCGCGCTGACCCAGCTCGGGAATTTGCGGGTAGTCCAGCGGGCCCGGCAAAGCGCGGTTCACCATGGCCGGACTGCTGTTGCGAAAGCCGTCGGCCACCGCCATCAGACCTTCAAACTCGACCCGCCACTGCCAGCTGGCGATCTCCGCCTTGTCTTGCGGCGTGCGGCCCATCAGCGGTGGCTCAGGGTAGCGCGCTTCGAGGTAAGCGGCGATGGCGGCATTGTCCGTGAGCAACGCGCCTTCTTCAGTGCGCAGCGCGGGCACGGTGCACTGCGGGTTGATCTGGCGGTAGGCCTCGCCCATCTGCTCGGCGCCACGCAGGTCGATCTGCACCGTGTCGTGAGGCACACCTTTTTCAGCCAAAAAGATGCGGGCGCGGCGCGGGTTGGGCGCGGTGGCGCAGTCGTACAGGGTGATCATGGCTGGCCCTTGGCGGAAGCGGCCACCTTGTCCTGGGTCTGGGTATCGAAGTCACTGGCGTCATGGCGCTCGAGCAGCTGGCTCGACGGCTCACCCCAGGCACGGTTGACCTTGCGCCCACGCTGCACGGCTGGACGCATTGCAATCTCATCGGTCCAGCGCAGCACATGCTTGTACTCGTGCACGCTGAGGAACTCGCCGGCCTCGTAAAGCTGGCCCTTGATCAGGGTGCCGTACCAGGGCCACACCGCCATGTCAGCGATGGTGTAGTCGTCGCCGGCCAGGAAACGGTGCTCTGCCAGCTGGCGCTCCAACACATCAAGCTGGCGCTTGACTTCCATGGCGTAGCGGTTGATCGGGTACTCGAACTTGGCGGGCGCGTAGGCATAGAAATGGCCAAAGCCCCCGCCCAGAAATGGCGCGCTGCCCATCTGCCAGAACAGCCAGGACAAGCATTCGGCGCGTGCCGCGCCACTGGTGGGCAGGAAGGATTGAAACTTCTCGGCCAGGTACTGCAGGATGGCTCCGGACTCGAACACCCGCACCGGTGTTTCACCACTGTGATCCACTAGGGTCGGGATCTTGGAGTTGGGGTTGGCTCCCACAAAGCCACTACCGAACTGGTCACCGTCATTGATGCGAATCAGCCAAGCGTCGTACTCGGCGCCGCCGTGGCCCAGGGCCAGCAGCTCTTCAAGCATCACCGTCACCTTGACGCCATTGGGTGTAGCCAGCGAATAAAGCTGCAGCGGATGGCGTCCCACTGGCAAATCCTTATCGTGTGTGGCACCAGCAACAGGCCGGTTGATGCTGGCAAACTTGCCGCCGTTTTCTTGGTCCCAGGCCCAGACCTTGGGTGGGGTGTACTCGCTTGCATGGCTCATAAGGTCTCATTCATAACGTCACTCAGTTGGGCGGGGCATCAGACTGTGCACACCGCAGCCGCAATGTCCAGCGAACGCAGCCGCAAGGCTGGGTCGTACACATCGCATACCAGGATGAACTCGTCTGCGTCGGTGGCTTGCGCCAGTGCGCTCAAGCCCTGGCGAACGGTCTCGGGGCCGCCAATCACGCCAGCGGCCAGAAAGTCGTCAATTGCAGCACGTTCTTGCGGATGCAGCTGCGCCAGGAAATTCTCCACCGGCGGCTGTAGTTCGCGCCGCTCGCCCGTCAGGATGCCCAGCACGCGCTGGTAGGTGCTGCTCGCCAGGTATTGGGCTTCCTCGTCGGTGGGCGCAGCAATCAGCGGCACGCCAATCGTCACATAGGGTTTGGCTAGCGTGGCGGACGGCTTGAAGTTTTGCCGGTACAGCGCAATCGCCTGCAACAGCAGGCGCGGCGCAAAGTGCGAAGCAAACGCGTAGGGCAGGCCGCGCTCGGCGGCCAGCTGCGCTGAAAACAGGCTGGAGCCGAGCAGCCAGATCGGTACGTTGGTGCCTGCGCCCGGCATGGCGATCAGGCGCTGGCCGGGTTGCGCCGGCCCCAAGAGGCGCTGCAGTTCCGCTACATCCTGGGGGAAATCGTCAGCCGTCTCGGTGCGTTCGCGCCGCAGCGCACGCATGGTGGCCTGATCGGTGCCCGGCGCGCGGCCCAGGCCTAAATCAATGCGACCCGGGTACAGTTCAGCCAGCGTGCCAAAGGCCTCGGCCACCACCAGAGGTGCATGGTTGGGCAGCATCACCCCGCCCGAGCCAACGCGAATAGTGCGCGTGCCGCCAGCGATATAACCCACCAGCACGGCCGTGGCTGAACTGGCGATACCCGGCATGTTGTGGTGCTCGGCCAGCCAGTAGCGCTTGAACCCCAGCCGTTCGACATGTTGGGCGGTACGCAGAGAAATGGCGAGCGCGTCGGCCACCGTACCGCCCTCACGGACGGCGACCAGATCAAGCATCGACAGGGCGATATTTGTGAGTGCTTTCATGGGATCATTTTCATGGCTTGCTAGGATCTTCGCTTGGCTGGGGCTTTCGGGCGTCAGCTTCAATGCCCTGTTGCAGATTTTGACTTGCCTTTTCGGGTGTTTATGGGCTGCTAGAAATAGAGCTGCGAAATCATTCAATCGAATGCTGGCTGTTTCCGGTTCCCTGCATCGTCATCAATAATCAGCCGCATGAGTTTGTCCGCAACACCATCGCCGCTTGAGCCAGCACCCCCGCCGCCCTGCCCGCCCATGCGTGTGAGCGCGGCATTAATCCCGACCTGCTGGAGGCGGCTCTCCAGCATTGCTGAGGCATTGACCGAGCCCGACGAATCCAAATCCCCTCCCGAGCGTGAGGAGTAAACCCGTGCTGGCGTTGAACTGGGGGTATACCTCTCACAACTGGCCACTCTGGACAAACTGTTCAGTGCCTAGGCCACCCATGACAAGGTGCCTTGGGCCAAGTGGTTGGAATGGGCCCAAGATGCGGGTGGCACCACGCCCGATGCAGGCCACGCGCGACACGTCAAGCTGTTGCGCGGCTTGGGTCACGGTCAGCCCCAGCGCGGGCAATACGTCATCCTTGAGCGTCAGGCCGGGATGCGGTGGGTTAAACATGCGTGCCATAGTCGTCCAGCAGGCCGCGCTTGATGCTGTCGAATGCAGTGCTCATGCCGTAACCGGTTCATTGTGCTGGCGCGTTACCGACAAGTGCAGCCCCGACGCGTTGAGCACTGCCAACAATGTTTTGATGGTCGGGTTTCCCTTTGGCGATAGGGCGCGATAAAGGCTCTCGCGCGGAATGCCTGCCTTTTCGGCCACAGCGGCTATACCCTGCGCTTCGGCAATGTGGCGCAGGGCGGCCAGCAGGGCGAACTGCCCGCCGGGCAAGTCAGATTCATCGAATGCAGCGGCTAGGTAGGCATCGGCAAACTCGGGGTCTGCTCGCAGCATTTGAACCACGGTTTCATCATGCGGGCGGCTTGCGGGTGTCTTGGTACTTTTCATGGTGATTTCTTTCGCTGTTGCCATTCTTTCCAGTTCAGCAGTGCTGCATCAATGTCGGCCTGCTGCTTGCGTTTGTCACCACCGGCCAGCAGCAAAATCAAACGCTTGCCAGCTTGGGCGTAATACACGCGGTAGCCCGGCCCATGGTCAATTTTTAGTTCCCACACACCGTCCTGTATCGGCTTGCAGTCGCCAAAATTGCCAGCGGCCATGCGTAAAAGGATGCTTGTAGGCAATCTGTAGGCAACTTGTCAAAGTGCAGCACCGGAACCAGAAAACAAAAAATCCAACTGGTTAGGCTGGGCTTGAAATGCCTTCGCAGGCTCCGCACTCAGGTCGCGACCGCATCATTGGTGAAACTCCCTGGACCTACTTGTACCGGCCAGCAGTAAGCTGCAACTCTTGTCCAACCCAATCGGAGTTATTCCATGCGCGCTTCCCTTTCCGTCCTTGCCTCACTGGTTCTGTTCGGCGCTGCCACGCTGGCCCATGCCGGAAGCTGCCCGACCCACATGAAAATGATCGACTGTTGAATGCCAACCAGAATTGACCTCTTAGAGGTCAGAATTTTCATTCAAATTTGACCCCTGTTAGAAGTTCTGCGCGTGCGCATCGGGTGTCGCACCCAAGCTGACAGCCATGAAGATGGCTGCCGCCGGCAGAATGGTTCTCAGTTTCCAATTCATGTGAAGGTCTCCTCGAGGTGATGGACGGATGCCCGTTACAAAAGTAATTCGTGACAGCACTCGGCGACTAGGGTGCGCCCACCGGTTCATACAATTTGAATATCGCGGCCGTATCCAGTTCGGAGTACCCGAGGTGGACAAGCATCCGATATAGAGACAAGGCCTGGCCTGCCATTGGCATTGGTGATTTCAGACCACCGGCGAACTCGTTCAGCATCTCCAAGTCCTTGAGGAGCTGGCGCGCATAGCCCTGCGGCGCGAAATCGCGCTTGACGATCCGTGGGTACAACTTCTGCAGCATCGAGCTGTCCGCATACCCCCCGGCCAAGCATTCGGGAATGCGCGCCGCGTCGATGCCCGCTGCTTCGGCCAGGACCACGGCCTCCGCCATCACGGCGTGGGTGCAACCGACGATCAGCTGGTTGATCATCTTGGCGGTGTATCCGGCGCCGGACGGCCCCATCGGCGTGAACTGTCCGGCGATGTCCGCCATGAGTGGGCGCACCCGTTCGATGTCAGCTGCGTCGCCGCCGGCCATCACGGTCAACGTACCTGCCGCACAGGCCGGCGGACCACCCGAGACTGGCGCATCTATCCAGCCGCAACCGGTCTTCTCGCGCAGGCTGGCGGCGAACGCGCGCCCCTTGTCGACCTTGACGGTGGAAAAGTCGACAACTAACTGCGGCGGACGGATCGCGGATGCGACCCCGTGCTCGCCGAACACCGCCAGACCGACCGCATCGGTGGTGGGGAGGTTGAGCAACACCAGGTCGCTGCCGCGCGCCACCTCAGCTGGCGTAGCGACCACCGTAGCGCCTGCCGTGCGCGCCTGGTCCGTGCGTGCTGCAACGATGTCGCAGACGATGACGTCGTAGCCGGCCTGAATCAGGCGACACGCCATCGGCAGACCCATCAGTCCAATACCAACATAGCCGATCCGTAGTTTGTTCAATTGCTACTCCATTGCGTAAATGCGAACGGCGTTGTCGTGAAACAGCGCGCGTTGTTCCAAGTCGGAAAAATCCGAAACGAAACTGCGGTATCCCGAAAAGATCGTATCGAAATTGGCACAGAGGCTATCGACGGGGAAATTACTCGCGAACATCGCGCGTTCGACGCCGAAGGCCTCGATTGCCGTCAATACGATGGCCCGGTTAGCGTCCACGTTCCACGTCCGTCCAGGTTGTCCCAGGCCAGATATTTTAATCACCGCGTTGGGACACGCGGCAAGTGTCGTGATTGCGCATTTCCAGCCGACGAGCGCCTCGGCGTTGCGATCGCTCGGCAATCCCGTATGATTAAGAATGATCCGCGTGTCAGGAAAGTCGCGCGCAAGGCTCGCGGCTTCAGCAAGATGCCACCACGGCGTTTGCAAGTCGAAGCGCAAGCCCAGCGGCGAGAGCCGCGCAAAGCCGGCGCGCCACCTCACATCGGTCATGCCGCCCGGGGCTGCCTCATTGGGCGATACGTTCGCTCGTGGTTTGTGGCGAATGCTACGCATGAAGTCAAACGAGCTTAGTTGCTCCAATACCGACACACAGTCATCCCGGTCAAGCCAAGCCTGTCCAACCATTACTGTTGGGAAGTTCGTATCGTCGCGCAAGCGCGAGATGTAGCGGGCCTCCCCTACGGGAACGTTCGGGTCCCATTCGGCCTCGACATAAACCGTCTTGACGACATTGTGCGGTACCACGTTTGCGAAGTAGTCATCCGGCAGATAGCGTCTGCGGATTGCGCTGTAGTCGCCGTAGCGAAACGGAATAGGCGGCTCATCGCACAACCACGGGTAGTAGTTTGCTTGGATGTCCCAAAAATGCTGGTGCGCATCGACGATCGGAAAATCTTCACTCATGTTGAGGCGCCCTCTCTCGAACGGTCAGCGAACACTTCGAGGCAATATTCTCTTCAGCGGATGGGAATAGGTCACCGCCAAAGACGCCTTTCAGCGATTCTTGCATGTCTTCTACGTGGGCGATAGCAATCGGCCCAGCAGAACGCCAGAAATCCTCGATTGTTTTGAGAAAGTCTTTTAGATTGCGACTGAGTTCGGCAACTGTCGAGGGAGTTCTCGAAAAGGCGACACCAGCATCGTCGGGAGTCAGCCCACGGTCAATCATGGTCTTGAAGAATTGGCCAAACTGCTTCTCCAAGAACTCGAAGTATGTTGTTTGTATCTCCGCGAGGGACGCGGACTTCTTCATCTCTTCCCGGTCATGCATGGCTTCCACGTCAAGAGCCATGGAACGCACGGAGCCATCCACGGTAGTTAGATCAACTGTGCCATCGGCGGTGTGGCGAACGCGCTTCAAACTCTCGATGACTTGGAGCCCTTCCGCAATGCGAATCTTTCCGGCTTCAAATTGCTTTTTGAGAATCTGAAGTCGACGCTGCAAGCGCGCCTCGTAGGCCTGCTTTTCGTCGGGATGGTCGTCTGACATGTGCTTGTGTGGTCTATCAATCAGCGTTTATCCGCCATGCCGTAAAGCCAACACAAATCAAACACATCAATCGCGTCGGATAAACCATGTTGAACCGCCTGTGCTGCGGTCGTGTTGCGGTAGTTGAACTATAAGGGAATTTGAGTCAACCGCCCTACTGCTTTACAGACCCATAGAAGTCTCTGGTGAGGTCGTCGGCTATTAGTTGTGCCCACTCCATGAATCGGAGTTTTTTAAAGTCGCCACGGGTCTCCCGTCCATAGATGCCGAGCCCTCTACTGATGAGCGCTTCGCCAAGACCAGTCGTAAGCTGACCGCCGTGGCCCGGGAGGTAGTAGATTTTCTTGGGCATTAAAAATTGACCCACTCTGAGAAGTCGCGGTCGTAATCCGCTATTTATTCAATAGCGACCGCTGCAGTGCTGCCAGCATGAATCTCTGCGTCGAACTGCCAGTGATGAGGTCTTGCACCTGCGTCTTGGCGCGTTGGACATCGCCCCCGGTGGTGTGCGTTACGGTAATCAGTGCATCAAGCGCCTCCTGCACTTCCCCGACCGTAATCTCATAGCCATGCCCGCGTGAGATCCAGCGCAGTGCGGCCAGGGCGCATTCACCAGCGAAGCCAGGTTGGCTGGTGAAAAAGTCTTTGGCCGCACGCGTGCCCGTCAGAACCAAGGCTAGGTTACGTGAAGCGGCCAACGACCACATGGTGATGCTGGAGCAAAATCCTGAGCGGGTAATGAGCTACTTCCAGGATCGTCGGGTTAGCTATGCGGCTTAAGACTTCACAGGGCCGGAGCAATAGGATGAAAACTTTGCACTTTGATCTCTGAAAATAAATTCCGTTTTGTAGCCCAAGCACCACTGCAGGCGTGCACAACTTGTTACCCAAAAACGTACTTTTAAAACCACGCCATAATTAGCAAAAGATTCATCCAATGACAACACCACTATTTGACCTTTCCGGCCGAACCGCACTGGTCACAGGATCGGTAAGAGGTATCGGGTTCGCACTGGCCCAGGGTCTGGGCGAATCAGGTGCTACCGTGATCGTCAACAGCCGTCAGCAAGTGGCGGTTGATGAAGCAGTTGCGAAGTTGAAAAGCCAAGGTCTCTCAGCTCATGGCTGCGTTTTTGATGTGGCCGATGAAGCAGATGTACTTGCCGCGTTTGAGGCTCTCGATGCGCAGGGATTGGAAATCGACATCCTGGTCAACAACGCCGGCATCCAACACCGAAAACCCATGCTGGAACTCGAACTCAAGGACTGGCAGCGTGTAATCGACACCAACCTGACGGCCGCCTTCATTGTGGGCAAGCAGGCCGCGCAGCGCATGGTGGCGCGAGGGCGCGGGGGCAAGATCATCAACATCGGCTCCCTGACCAGCCAAGCCGCCCGCGCTACAGTGGCACCTTACACAGTAGCCAAGGGCGGCATCAAGATGCTGTCCAAAGCCATGGCAGCCGAATGGGCGCCATTCAATATCCAGGCCAATTCCATAGGGCCTGGCTACATCCTGACCGATATGAATGAAGCGCTGGTCAACAACCCGCAATTCGATGCCTGGGTCAAAAGCAGCAACCCGACTGGGCGCTGGGGCAAGCCCGAAGAGCTGGTCGGAACCGCCATCTACCTGGCCTCGGCCGCATCGAATTACGTCAACGGTCAGATCATTTATGTCGATGGCGGCTGGCTGGCCGTTCTCTGAAAAACCTGAGCACGAAGACTCTTGTAGCGACAGAACCTGTGGCCACGCTGTACCGTAACTGAGCTTGCCAAATCGAGCCGCACACACCATGAAAATAGATTCGGTTGATTTTTTCTACCTCTCCATGCCCGAGGTCACGACGGAAGCCGACGGTAGCCAGGATGCACTGCTGGTGCGTGTGGCCGCCGGAGGTTTTATCGGCTACGGCGAATGCGAGGCCGCACCCCTGCC
>Ga0209284_10005337_pt1 | contig 13425 bp, 10 predicted proteins | sample FRY03_FD_187211 | JGI IMG/M metagenome (GOLD analysis project Ga0209284, IMG submission 187211) | Freshwater microbial communities from Lake Fryxell liftoff mats and glacier meltwater in Antarctica - FRY-03 (SPAdes) (version 2) | ecosystem: Environmental > Aquatic > Freshwater > Ice > Glacier... | reverse complement strand
GTTAAAGGGATGGAGGTTGTGCATGAATTATTATTAGGTGATGGTATTAAAAGCATAGAATTATTGGCACCTTGATTTTTACACGAATGAATTTTCTCAATCACTTTAATCAACTTTTCTGAAAGATATTCTTAATTTCACTCTCTTTTAATTTTAATCAATTATGACTTTAGTAAAAAATGCACTGATTATTTTCGCCTTTTGTGTTTGTTTCTCATCTTGTGACAAAGGATGTTATAATCCAAGTTTAGAAAAAGCATCGCAAGGTATTGTTTGCACTGCAGACTGCCCCGGAGTTATTGGGTGCGATGGTAAAAACTATTGCAACGAATGTGAAGCTAATAAACTAGGTGTAGCAGTTGACAATTAGCTTTAAGCGCTTTTTTGACGTATGAAGTTTCCGAAAGCACTGAGTTTTATTCAAGAGGTTTTAATTATTTTTCTTTTAATTTTAACCTTTAATAATTTATTAGGCAGGTTTGACGAAGTAATTGTATCAGATGGAGTAGGTTATTACGATTACAATCCTTCGTTCTTCATATTTGACGATCTTAATCGATATCAATTTGACACATCCTCTAATTCAGAGGTTTTTTCCAGAGTTCGAGATATTGGAAGCGATATCTATATTGATTATCATGGAAAACCATTAAATAAATACGCTGTTGGAACTGGAATACTTCAGATGCCCTTTTTCATCTTTGCCAACATTTTAACAAATGGCCCAAAGACGGGTTATGAAGCAATCTTTCAAGACTCTATTTTCGCAGCCACATTGTTTTACTTGTTTCTAACTTTAGTGTTTTTTCGACTTCTATTGTCGGCATACAAAATTAGAAGTCCAGTCATTTTGTTCTCCCAAATTTGTCTGGTTTTTGGAACATCATTAACTCATTATTGCAATGCCGAAGCATCTTTTAGTCACGTCTATTCTTTATTTGCGATTACAGCATTCCTGTTTTTTATTAAGCGACTCATCGACACCAATGCAGTAAAATATATTTATTATTCAGCGATTTTCTTTAGTTTAGTACTTTTAATTCGGCCCTTAAATGGAATAGTAATTTTTGCAATTCCATTCATAACTGGTTCATTTGAAAGCACGAAAAGCCTTATCTCACTTTTATGGATAAAGCTAAATCACATAATTTTTTCATTATTGATTGTAGCTGCTATTGTGTCAATTCAATTTATAGTTTGGTATTTTCAAACTGGAGATTGGCTTCTGTATTCATACCAAGGTGAAGGTTTTAATTTTTTTCACCCTCAGTTTTTAAATATATTATTTAGTTTCCGTAAAGGCTTATTTATATATACACCTTTAATGCTTTTGCCATTTTTTGCAGTGATTTATTTATCCATTAAAAATCGACTTTTTATTGCATTATCTTGGCTTGGATTTTTCGTCTTGGTCACGTATGTTTTGTCATCATGGTGGTCTTGGTATTATGGTGTAAGCTATGGATTAAGGGCTTATATAGATTTCTATACAATACTATTGATTCCATTTGCAATCGTCTTAAACGATATTTCTAGGGGATTTAAAATTTTATTTATTATAACTGCAATTGCTTGCATTTCCTTGAATTTGGTTCAAGATTATCAATACACAAATTATATCCTTGACGGATATACTATGAACTTCGAGAAATATAAGCGAGTTTTTCTTAAAACGGGAGAGCAATATAGCGGATTAGTCTCCAAGAGGATTTATGATTATTCTAAGCTTGATACCATTGCCCAAATAGAGTTATCTGATATATCCATCGAACCTAATACATCTCTACAAATTGGAAATTGGAATGTAGATTCATTAACGCAACTTTCAGGAGCTACCATCATTCAAATAAGCTTTAGAACAAGTTTTCATAAAGAGATGAATTCACGTTGCCAACTATTTATAACCAATGTCAATACTGACATGAATATCTTTGCCCCTAGCCCATTTGTTATTAATTTTGCAGAGAAAGAATCGACAGAAATCCATAAAGGCTTGTATAACTTTGAAATTGATGATGTATTAACTCAGCCTCATCGAGCAATTCTAATTTCATTTTACACCAGAGATCTATCATTAGATATGAAGGACTTTATAATTTATTTCTTAAAGCCTAAATTGTAGTTTTTTTAAAGTTGATATGAATTTTAATCAAGTAATGGAGAGGCTAAAGGAAATGGGTTCAGCTCAAACTCGGAAAACCTTTTCCTGCCAAAGCGTCCCTGTAGAATCTGTTTTTGGGGTTAAAGTAGCGGATCTAAAAACGTTATTAAGACCATTAAAAGTCGATCAGGGAATGGCTTTGTAATTATTCGATAGTGGTAATTCAGATGCTATGTATCTTGCAGGTTTATTGGCTGATGGAGGTAAAATGTCGGAATTTGAACTGCAAAAACGGGTTGAAAATGCTACTTGTTACATGATTTATGAATTCTCTGTTCCGTGGGTTGCTTCAGAAAATTTCAGAGGTTTTGAAATCGCATTAAGGTGGGTAAAGAGTGATGTAGAAAAGATTGCTGCATCTGGATGGGTAACGCTTTCCTGTTTGATATCTATTCGCGCAGATGAAGAAATAAATCATGCGTTAATTTTGAAACTATTAAACAGAATAGGGAAGGAAATACATCAAACTCCCAATCGTGTTAGACATACCATGAATAATTTTATTATTTCAGTAGGTGGTTACATGCGTGATTTGACCAAAGAGGCCAAACTATCTGCCAGTAAAATCGGAGTAGTTTATGTCGATATGGGAGAAACTGCTTGCAAGGTGCCTGATGCTATCTCTTACATTGATAAAACGATTGCAAGAGGACCCCTTAAGAAGAAAAAAACAGCGAAATGTTGAATGATTTTTACCCTGTATTCAGTTTTCGATCAAAAGCAACCTATTTTACGATTTGGCCAAGCTAGATTAAAATTGGGAGAAGTATAAAAAAGACTGCTTAAATCAAATTTTTGCCAATTGCATATATCGTTTTGCAGCTACCCGAAGGGCGGGATTTTTACCACAAAACTTCATTCGTAGAACTGAATTTTCGGCTTGCACAAATGTGTCTACGGAGCACGAAACCCCTCCTTTTGGGTAGGTGCTGTTATAGGCTAGCAATCTTTCACTGTACACCGAAAAAGTTGTCCCAAAGTTGTTGTTGCTTTTTGTTGTCTTCATTGTATGCTTCTTTGAATTTCAATTTAAGTCCGTCTATGTTATTGGTTGAATTTTCGTAATACTCAAAATTCAATTTTCCATTTTCAGAAACAGGTTGGTCGTGTGCTAAGATAATTTTTTTTATTGGAACTAATCTTTCTTGTCGCCATTCATAAAGTGTTTTTGTGTGGTCCATATACCAACTACCTTCGTGAGTTTCTTCAATCTGTCTTTTGTTCTTTTTGACTTCGTAAAAAGTTGAAAACGAACCTGCGTATTTGATAGTGTTTGTCTTGTCTGAGTAAGAATAGACTTCTTTCCAAGTATTACCATTCATGTTACTACTTGTCGAAATAACTACTTCGTTTTTGTCGTCCCCGTTTAGGTCTTCAAATTCTATTTTGTAAATAGGAATATTTGTGTTTTCGCTACCTATTAACTTCCAAGTCTCTTTGTCCAGATAATAGAAATTAATGATAGTGTCTTTAATGTTTATTTCTATTGCAATAATTGTCGTTTTTTCAATGAATTTACCAACGAGCAATTGTCGAAATAAGCTGTCATATTTAATTAAATTGTCACCATAATAAAAGGTTGAAGTGTCAGCTTGAGAAAATGCCAAAACACTTGGCAAAAATTTATCAAGAATTTGTTTGGTTGTCTTTGAGCTGTCATTTGTTTCTTTCAAAAAAATGTCGTTAGAGATTGTCCCAACACTTTTGTTTTGTCTGTCAATATTATTGCAGGCACAAAGGGTCAAAATTGATATAATTGTCAGTTTGTAGTGGTTCATTTTGCTTGCCTATAACTATAAATTGAAAGAAAGTATTACGAAGTTTACCATCTTAGACTGAGATTTAGAAAATTAAATTGAAAGGATAAACATATACCACATTGATTCGTTTTAAATTCATAGTTGAATTTAACCATGTAATTAATAGTTACTATCAATTTTTGTCATGAAGCGAAAATTAATTTCGTATTTTTATTTATATGTATTCTTAAGTTTATTTTCAAACCTTAGTGCTCAAACTACTTTATCTTGTTTTGAGATACAAAGCATTCTTGTTGATGCTTGCCAACCTCCACCAATAGCTGGAAGTTCACAAGAATACAGAAATGAAATGTTGCGTTTTTTAGTTGGACCTACTCCATTGAATATAAACACCATGGATATGGTTTTTGGGTTTGGTCAATTTTATCAAGGAATCAGAGCACCAGATGCTATTACTGCTGCAAAAACAGCAGAGTTAAATGCAACTATTTTATCTTGTGGTCAGTTAATTGAGCCGATTGGTGGCGTATTACCCCCAAATTCCAAAGTTTTGTGGATTTCCAGTTTTTTAGTGAGTGCTGCAACTAATTCATTTGCGAACCTCGGAGAAACAGTCTACGTCATTTATCATAATTCCACATTTTCAATTAATGCTTATTTTTTAAATTACGCTATTTCTGGATCTACCGCTGCACCTGATAATATTAATATTTCTATAACTTTTGGAGGATCGCGCACCGACATGGTATCTTATTTTCGCCCTTCCTTAATCATGCAAAATGGTTTAATAGGGGCTGGAGATGGAGCAACAGTGAACTTTACTTTTTCAGGTGCACCAAGTTATGTGAATAACGGTTGTTTCGCACCATACACTCCATTCTCAGCCGCTTGGACTAATCCCAATACAATTTGTAATTCAGATCCTCCTCTAAACCTCCTCACAACGGTGACTGGCACTCCAGGAGGTACATTTTCTGGCTTAGGGGTTACTAACAACATATTTGATCCTTCTGCTCAAAGTGGTTTTGTTTTTATCACTTATTCTGTAATTTCTGGCACATGTCAGCGGTTATTGACGCAATTAATTCAGGTTAATTCTTCTCAGAACTCAGGTTGGACGGCCCCTTCAAATGCAATTTGCCAAGGATCGATAGTGTTGCTAAATCCATTAATAACTGGAGGTACAGGAGGAACGTGGAGTGGAACAGGAGTTACTGGTGGTACGTTTAATTCAACAGGCTTATCGGGAAATATTCCAATCACTTACACCGTTGGAAGTGGAACTTGTCAGTCAGTTTCAACGCAAAATATCGCGGTTATTGCGTCTGGGAATGCTGCTTGGACTTTGCCAGTAACGCTTTGCACAGGAGCTGCATCGATTAACCTAAGTTCTCAAATTACTGGCAGTATAGGCGGAACTTGGTCAGGCTCGGGAGTATCTTCAAGTGGGAATTTTTTACCAGGAACATCAGCGGGTTCGTTTCCAATAACATACACCGTTGGAAGTGGAACTTGTCAGTCAGTTTCAACGCAAAATATCGCAGTTATTGCATCTGGTAATGCAGCTTGGACGGTGCCCATTAACTTATGCAGCAACAGCGCTGTGCTATATTTGAGTACAACAATAACTGGAACTGCTGGCGGAAACTGGACGGGAACAGGTGTTACAGCAGCTGGCTTGTTTAATCCTTCCTTGATTTTGGGCGGTTCTTCTTCTATCACTTACACTGTTGGCACAGGAACTTGTCAATCTATTTCAACACAAACTATTTTAGTTGGAACGAGTGGATCACCAGCTTGGACTTTGCCAGCGCCGCTTTGCACAGGAGCTGCATCGATTAACCTAACAACACAAATTACTGGTAGCGCAGGAGGAACTTGGTTAGGCACGGGCGTGTCTTCAACTGGGAATTTTTTACCAGGAACATCAGCGGGTTCGTTTCCAATAACATACACCGTTGGAAGTGGAACTTGTCAGTCAGTTTCAACGCAAAATATCGCGGTTATTGCAGCTGGGAATGCTGCTTGGACCTTGCCAGCAACATTATGCACAGGAGCTGCATCGATTAACCTAAATTCTCAAATTACAGGTAGCACAGGTGGAACTTGGTCAGGCACGGGAGTATCTTCAACTGGGAATTTTTTACCAGGAACATCAGCGGGTTCGTTTCCAATAACATACACCGTTGGAAGTGGAACTTGTCAGTCAGTTTCAACGCAAAATATCGCGGTTATTGCATCTGGTAATGCAGCTTGGACGGTGCCCATTAACTTATGCAGCAACAGCGCTGTGCTAATTTAGAACACATTTAAAGTCAAATGTATATATTTGTCCATTAATGAAATATTGTTGAAAAGGATAATTGTGGTTTTACTGCTTTTTATTTCAAAGAATTCTATCGCTTTTTCTACTGAGAATAAGGACTCTAGCTCTATTAATGATGTTTACAGGTATATCAAGTGCATTGGAATTTTGTATCCAGATATTGTGCTTAAACAAGCTATATGGGAAACTGGCTGGTTCAAATCGAAGCACGCCCGATTTAAAAATAACTTATTTGGGTTCAGGTATTCGAAGAAATATATGGAGTTCGGAAGTTGGCGTTCATGCATTGATTACTATAAAAACTGGCAAATAAGAAAGTATACAGATACTACAGAGGATTATTATTCATTCCTAATTAGAATTAAATATGCTACTTCTACTAAATATATTAGTAGTTTAAAAAGCTTAAAAGTTAAAATCCCTGATGTGGAATGCAATGAAAAATAAGCTATTTGAACCATTGTTTATCCTTTTATTTTCTATACTGATTTTATCATTCTTATCCTATTTACCATTTAAAATTGGAAAATATAAGTTACCAGATTTCTTATCAGATTTAAAACCACTAAACACTAAATCTTCCCAAAATTCTGAGCAATTATCTAATAATCAGCAAAAGGATACTTCCTTATTAGAATCTAAGAAAATACTTACAGACACAAATATTAGTGGTTTCGGTGACTTAACAATGTTTTTCGAAGCTATGTATAACCAGCAGCAAAAGCCTGAAGCAATCCACATAGCTTATTTCGGAGATTCGATGATTGAAGGTGATTTAATTACTATGGATTTAAGATCATTGATGCAAAGAAAATTTGGAGGGAATGGTGTTGGATTTATGCCAGTTACTTCCGTTACAGCAGGTTTTAGGACTACCATCAATCATCAATTTAATGATCTATGGAGTACGTATAATTTTATTAAAAGACCGCCACAAAAAAATAAATTGGGCTGGAGTGGTTTTACGTTCGTCGGCAAAGAAGGAGCTAGCGTTAATTTTGCGAAAGCTAGAGGATGTTCCGCCTTTAAAAATGTAAAATTGTATTTCAAAAATACACTTGAATGCAGCTATAAAATCAATACTGGCGAGAAATCCAATATTATTAGGATTGCAGCAGCTGATTCAATACAAACTTTGGATATTCATGATAATATTGAATTCGACAATTTGAAAATTGAAGTTTTATCAGGAGAACCAGAAATATTTGGATTTAATTTTGAAAATGGATCAGGTGTTTATGTAGACAATTATTCCTTTAGAGGAACCTCAGGGATTCCATTGGCTGACATAGACCAAGAAATGTTTAGTTTTACTGCAAAAAGAATGAACTGTAAAATGGTTATTTTACACTATGGCTTGAATGTAGTCGGGCACGATGCTGGAGATTATTCTTGGTATTTGAAACCTTTTCAAAAAACTATAAAAAAAATAAAGGATGCATTTCCAAATGCTACCATTGTTATTGCTAGTGTAGGCGATAAATCGTACAAAAATGGACAGCAACATCAAACAGAACCAGATATCCCATTATTTGTTGGTATGCAGGTTAAGCTTGCGAAAGAAGAGAATGTTGTTTTTTGGAACATGTACAGAGCAATGGGAGGCTACAATAGCATGAAGCGATGGGTAGAAGAAAGTCCCAAAAGAGCCGCTAAGGATTACACTCATTTAAATCATGAAGGAGCAAAAGAAGTTGCGACCCTTTTTTATAATTGGTTGATGGATGAATATAACATTTACCTCAAAAAAAAAATCAGTAGTATTGTCAAACTTCAATCTACGCTCAATATCGAAATTGTGAAATGAAATGGACACTTTTAATTCTAATATCTTGTCGACTAGCTGCTCAAAATGACAGTTTACCTTTTATATGTGATTCTTTAAATATAATTCAACATGCACAAGGATTGAATCAATTTATTTTATCTCTTAACCAATTAAAGGAGGGGAAAGTCAGTGAAATAAACATCGTTCATATTGGCGATTCGCATGTTCAGGCAGGTTTTTACAGTGAGCCCATCAGAAAGGAACTACAAGTAAAGTATGGAAATGGGGGGCGCGGTTTAGTTTTTCCTTATCAAGCAGCTAAAACCAATGGTCCATCAGATTATTCGTTTGGTTCAATTCAACCTTGGAAATCTACTAGAAATTGCATTACAAAAGGTAATTTGCCTACAGGAATTGCAGGTCATTCTATTTATAATCAATTAAAATTCTCCTCCATTAACTTTAAACCAAGAGATAAAAACTTAATAGGGCGAGCCAAAGAAGTAGAAATTTATCATCTTTCGACAGCAGATAGCAACTTTGCATATAAAGTTACTGATAGTCTAGGCAACAAAATTGGGAAAATTGATAGCATAAGAAGTAATGTCGAAAAATCTGTATTTACAATTGAAAATCCCATTTATAACTGGTCAATTAAGCCTGAATTAGGAATTCCTACTGGCAAATCGTCTACAATACTAGGTGTAAAGTTAACAAACCAATCTGGCTTGATAATGCATACAATTGGTGTTAATGGTGCAGAATATGAACATTATCTTAGGAGTAAATTATTTAATAATCAATTACAATATTTAAAACCCGATTTAATTATCTTATCCTTGGGTACTAATGAGGCATACAATACGAAAGATTTTGACCCCATAAAATTTGAAACTAAGGTAGATTCATTCCTTGTTTTACTAATTAAGAATAATCCAAAGGCTTCAATTCTAATAACTTCACCTCCGAGTATTGGTCAAGCAATTGTTACACGAGGAAAGAAAAATCGTAAAACATACCAATATGTTGAGAACAAAAATATTCCAATTATTTGCAGTATTTTAGATAGTCTGGCAATAAAGCATCAGCGTTCTTTCTGGAATTTTTATCAAGTTATGGGAGGCTACAATTCAATTAATAAATGGTATGCAAAGGGGCTGACTGATAAAAGAAGAATCCACTTCAGTAAAAAAGGATATTTAATTCAAGGCGGATTGCTTATGCGTGCATTAAATGCTGAAATCATTAAAGGGCCAAAATAAATGATTGATTTCAGTTTATTGCCTTCCTTGCTTTTATATAATCCCGAAGAAAGATTACTTTTCAATTCAGGTTTTTTTCTTTATTTTTTATTCTTATTTTTTGTTGGTTATTTTATATTAAAAAATAAAACTAAATCAAGGATAGTTTTTGTATCTATCTTTTCACTTTATTTCTTCTACAAAGCTTGTGGCTGGTATGTTGGACTAGTCATTCTAGCTGCAATAGTGGATTTTAATTTGAGTTTATTCATCTTCAAATCTAAGAATACAATCAAAAGAAAAAGTTTATTAATTTTTAGTTTAATATTAAATCTTGGACTTCTTAGTTACTTCAAATACACTGATTTTTTTATTAGTATTATCAATGATTTCAGAACCAACCAAATAAAGCCATTGCAACTTATTTTACCTGTCGGTATTTCATTTTACACCTTTGAAAATATCAGTTATACCATTGACGTCTATCGACGAAGTTGCAAACCTATAAAGTATTTTATTGATTATTTATATTTCCTTTCATTTTTTCCAAAATTGATGATGGGACCAATTGTGAGAGCTGCTGACTTTATTCCTCAAATTCGTAAATCAGTTAGTTTAAGTAGGGAGGATGTTTCAAAAGGATTTTTTTTAATAATGAACGGATGTATTAAAAAAGTTGTCTTTTCAGATTACTTGAGTACACATTTAGTAAATAATGTTTTTGACAATCCAATGAGATATTCTGGCGTTGAATGCTTGATTGCAGTTTATGGTTACGCTTTAGTAATTTATTGCGATTTCAGTGGATATTCGGATATGGCCATTGGTATCGCCAAATGGATGGGTATAGATTTAAATGTAAATTTCTTAACTCCCTATCAGAGCAGGTCGATTACAGAGTTTTGGAGAAGATGGCATATTTCTCTTTCCAGTTGGTTAAGAGATTATGTTTATATATCGTTAGGTGGAAACAGAAAAAGAACAATCCGAACATATTTTAATTTATTCATTACTATGGTAATTGGAGGCTTCTGGCATGGCGCAAGTTGGAATTTTATTTTTTGGGGTGTATGTCATGGTTTAATTCTCGCTTTTGAAAAATTTATAAACCTTAAATCTAAAAGAACTGTCAAATCCCCAAGTGTAGTATTAGGTTTTTTGCAAACATTTGTTACTTTTCATATTGTATGTGCCTTATGGATTTTCTTCAAATCAGAATCCTTTTCAACGGCTGGTGAGATGATTTATCAAATAACACACTCCATAAAACTTCTGGATTTCCCTTCCTTTATTCTGCAATATAGAAATTCTATTGGATTAATTTTAGCTGGATTAGCTATTCATTTTTCTCCCAATTCATGGAACGATAGTGCAATAGAATTTATTTCTAAAATTCATTGGATTGGTAAGACTATTGCGTTTACAATGGTGTTGGCGCTTTTGTTTTACTTTAATAGTTCGGAGCAAATCCTACCAATTTATCTTCAGTTCTAATTTGAGCTAATTTTTTATTTTTTACTCGAATTTGTTTTGAGCGAACATTCTGGAATCTTTGGAGGCACCTACTAGTTTTTATATTGATTAAATTTCAAGTAATGATAATAAAAAAAGAAAACAATCAATTAATTAAAAAATAAATAACTTGCATCAGCTAATTGATGATCTTCTTCAGACACACCTTAGTGAACACTAACCAAAAGCTACTAATAAAATAGATTCAACCCTTCCCCACTTACTCAAATTTAATTTACAAGACACTTCTTACGTGCTCAAAATCCCGAAAAAAAAATCACAACTTCCCAACAATTTATACATTCTTATTCAAAATTGCATCAAACTTTGAGGTCATAGTCAGGTTGCCTTTTGTTAATTTTTTAAGGGTGAGTTCATCTGCTTTGTTGTTTGTTAGGCGGAAGTTATTTTCTACTTTTCTGTCTTTCGAGTAGTTTGTCATTTGATATATTTTAGTCCTGTTGGTCTGTCCGTGAGTTTGAAAAACGGGACTTGTGATAAAATTAATCACGAAAATGGGGTTAAATCGCAACCTAACGGTTCGTAGCTGCAAGTAGTTGGCGTTTTCGGAGCACAAAACTGGCCACTACAAAATTCCGATAATTATAGGGACACAAAGATCCATTTAAGCATTGAAATGATAATTTTTTGAAGGTGCTTTTAGGCAATCGTGCTTCTTTTACGGTCGTTGGTCTGTTGGTAGATTGCCGTGTGTTGGGGCAGCCAAACGCTGCCGCCAAGTCTTGGATGGTGTGTCAGCTTGTGCGACTTTGCAAATAAGAAGCATTCACGAACACCATAAAATGATAATACTCTGGTGACTAATTGTATGGATGCTGTTGTGGGCTTCATTTGAATTCTGTTTTATTGTCCTAGCCTTGGATTGTCAATCATTCTTTTCATCGTGTCATACAATGCTTGATAGAAGGATTCGTCCTTCGCATAAAGTTTGTACAATTCAAGTTCTTTCTTTCGTTGTTGTCCCATTACATCATCTAAGATTTTCTTAAATGCTAAGTCACGATTTTGAGCATCTTTATTGTCCGCCACTTTGGTTTGATAGTCAGGATGTGCTTTTATGTGTTTACTTATTAAAATAAACTTTACTCGCTGGTCTTCCGGAGTTGCATCCCAACCTTGAAACCACCTTTCATTGAATGATTTTATGATTTCATCCAATGGGTCTTTTTCTTCATCACCGCCATGTGCACCTCTTGGATTTGGATTTTGCGGGTCTAATTCTGTGGATGAATCATCTAAACCAATCGAATGGTTCAACCTTGTTCTTTCAAGTCCGTAAGTCGACAAATCAACGGATTCTAATAATTCATCAATCAATTCGTCTTCTTTGGTTCTTACAATGAGTTTAGGAATTAAAAATTTCAAAAACCAAAACAGTTTTTCCCAGACCAAAACTTCATACTGCATTATAGACGCCATTTGGCCATATATTTTCACAAAGTGCTTGGCTTTGATTTTGAAGTCAGCCTTTTCCTCGTCTTCCAATTCCAGTTCAGCATTGAAACGATTAGCTGCTAGATCGATTATAGGACTTAATTGTTGGGCATCTATGCCGTTGAAATACTTTGTAACGAAATCTTCTACTTCTTCCCATTCGTAAACACCTACATCATCCAATGTACCTTTTAATTCGTGTAAAATATTAATGTCCGTTGCACCGCTTAACGATGTGGAAGTGTAGAAAGGGTCGAAAGATGCTTTAATTTCATCTACTTGGTTGAAAAAGTCTAAAACGAATAAATCTTCTGTTTTCTTTCCCAATTTATCCGCTGCTCTATTCAAGCGACTTAATGCCTGAACAGCCAAAACACCTTGCAGTTTTTTGTCAACGTACATGGTGCATAGTTTGGGTTGGTCAAAGCCTGTCAAGTATTTATTTGCCACCACTAGCATTCGATAATCATCTGAATCAAAATGATCTCGTGTATCTTTCTCTGCAAAACCATTCAATCCTGACTCCGTGTATTCAATACCGTCAACCGTTTTCTTGCCTGAAAATGCAACAGCAACTTTGAACGGATTTCCTTTATCCTTTAAAATTTGTTTGATGGCTAAATAATAGCGAATAGCTGATTCTATATTTTGGGTAATCACCATTGCTTTTGCTTTGCCCTTCAGCTTTTTGGTGTTATACACTTTGCTGATAAAATGCTCCATCATTATTTCGGCTTTTGTTGCAATGGTGCGTTTATCTCGCTCTACATAAGCCCGTAATTTTTTTTGTGCTTTTTTGGTGTCGAATAACGGATTGTCCTGAATGGACTTTTCAATTTCGTAATAGCTTTTGTAGGTAGTATAGTTTGCTAATACATCTAAGATAAATCCTTCTTCAATGGCTTGTTTCATGGAGTACAAATGGAAAGGCTTGAATGTACCGTCTTCCTGTTTTGTGCCGAATCTTTCCAGTGTTGCATTTTTTGGAGTGGCTGTAAATGCTAAGTAAGAGGCATTGCCTTTCATCTTTCGAGCCTGCATCGCTCTCAAAATTTTGTCTTGCGCATCTTCTTCGTCTTCTTCATTTTGACCCATACCCATCGCTTGGTTCATTTTCCCTGCTGCTGAGCCGCTTTGTGAACTATGAGCCTCGTCTATGATAACAGCAAAACGTTTGTCGCTTAAATCGGCAATACCATCTA
>Ga0209284_10005336_pt1 | contig 13431 bp, 10 predicted proteins | sample FRY03_FD_187211 | JGI IMG/M metagenome (GOLD analysis project Ga0209284, IMG submission 187211) | Freshwater microbial communities from Lake Fryxell liftoff mats and glacier meltwater in Antarctica - FRY-03 (SPAdes) (version 2) | ecosystem: Environmental > Aquatic > Freshwater > Ice > Glacier... | reverse complement strand
GGAAGCTATACTTGGATTGATGGAAACGCATATTCAAGTAGCACAAACACACCAACTTTCACTTATCCTGGCGGTTCAGTTGCAGGCTGTGATTCAGTCGTAACGTTGAATCTAACGATCAATAATTTTGTGTCATCCATTGATGTTCAAACAGCTTGCGGAAGCTTCACGTGGATCGATGGAAACACCTATTCTGCTTCGACAAATACACCAACTTTCACTTATCCGGGCGGTTCCGTTGCAGGCTGTGATTCGGTGGTAACGTTGAATTTGACGATCAATAATTTTGTGTCATCCATAGACATTCAAACAGCTTGCGGAACTTTCACGTGGATTGATGGTAACACTTATTCAAGTAGCACAAACACGCCAACTTTCACTTATCCAGGCGGTTCTGTTGCAGGCTGTGATTCGGTGGTTACGTTGAATCTAACTATCAATAATTTTGTGTCATCCACTGATGTTCAAACAGCTTGCGGAAGCTTCACCTGGATTGATGGAAACGCCTACTCTTCATCCACGAATACACCAACTTTCACATACACTGGTGGATCAATCGCTGGCTGTGATTCAGTCGTAACGTTGAATTTGACAATCAATAATTTTGTGTCATCCACTGATGTTCAATCGGCATGCGGAACTTATACTTGGATAGATGGAAACGACTACTCTTCAAGCACAAACACGCCTACTTTCACTTATCCTGGCGGTTCTGTTGCAGGATGTGATTCGGTTGTGACATTGAATTTGACGATCAGCAATCAAATCAACACAAGCCAATCTGCACAAATTTGCAGTGGATCGAGCTACATTCTGCCCGATGGAAGTTCTGTATCCTCCGAAGGAATTTACCCAATAACTTTACAAACTAGTAGCGGTTGCGATTCTGTAATTACAACGACGGTAACTTTTGTTGACCAAATCAACACAAGCCAATCTGCACAAATTTGCAGTGGATCGAGCTACGTTCTGCCCGATGGAAGTTCTGTATCCTTCGAAGGAATTTACCCAATAACTTTACAAACTAGTAGCGGTTGCGATTCAATTGTCACAACATCAATAACAATCATATTAATCCCTTCAATCAATCAAAACGCGCAAATCTGTGCTGGTCAGTTTTTCAGCTTGCCCGATGGCAGCATTGTTAACATCAGCGATACATATGTAACTACAATTGCCTCTGTTCAAGGCTGCGATTCAACCATCACAACGGTCTTAACTGTTATCGATGCACCAACTTTTACCCAACAAATTAATATTTGCGAAGGTGGATTTTTAAAATTACCAGATGGCACTGTAGTTTCTTCATCAGGCACTTACGAATCAACTATACAAACTGATAATGGTTGTGATTCTTTAATAATTACAAATCTTTTTGTTCAGCCTCAAATCAATGACACCATTAATGTTACCATCTGCCAAGACGATTCGTACATCTTACCAAATGGCAACTCGGTAAATACGGCAGGCGAATATATTTTCAACGAAATCGGTATCACTGGATGTGATTCAATCGTTCATTACATTCTAGAAATACAACTCGAGCCAAGTATAAGCGTTTCTTCAGATACAAGTATTTGTTATGGACAAACTCTTACATTATCGGCAATTGGCGCTAATCAATACACTTGGATTCCAAGTGATGCAAGTCAGACACTTTCTGGCAACTCAATAATAATCCAACCCGATTCTACCGTTCAATATATCATCAATGCGACGTTAGGTTCTTGCTCAATCACAGATTCTGTATTGGTAACAGTAAATCCTAGTCCTAACATTACAATCAGCCCTAATCAAATTACCATTTGCCAAGGCGACTCAATACAACTATTGGCAAGTGGTTCAAATTCATTTAATTGGACTCCAAATTCATTCATTACCTGCGATACTTGCGCTAACCCAATAGCGTTCCCTGATTCTACTCAGTCATATATAGTAACTGGAAACATTGGTAATTGCGCCGATACGGCAACAGTAAGCATCCAAGTGATTGAACCAATTGTCGTTACAATCTCGGGAGATACATCTTTGTGTTTTGGAGATAGTTTAACCCTAATTGCAAGCGGAGGTCAATCGTACATTTGGAGCACCAATGATTCTACCTCTCAAATCACTATTTCACCAACTCAAACAGGCATAATTACAGTAATTGCAAATTCAGGTTTTTGCACCGACACAAGCTCTTTTAACTATAATGTTTGGCCTAGTCCATTCATTAGTGCAGGTGATGATACAACTATTCACTTCGGTGGATCTGCCCAGATTAACGCTTTAACATTAAACCAAGTATACTGGTCTCCTTCAAACGGACTAAGTTGCAGCGACTGTCCGAACCCAATTGCACGACCTCTGGTTCCGACAACTTATTGTGCATTTGTTACGAATTCATTTGGGTGCCAAGCAAGCGATTGTGTCAAAATTAATGTTGATACGATTTGTCCAAACTTATTTATTCCAAATGTATTCTCGCCAGCCGCAGGCGGAAATAGCGAAAACGATTGCTTCAAACTCTTTGGAGCAGATTGTATTAAATCAATGGAATTAACCATATTTAATCGATGGGGTGAAAAAGTATTTATTTCAACAAATATTAATGATTGTTGGGATGGAACATTTAAAGGAAAAGATGTAAATACGGGTGTGTTTATTTATTATTTAAATGCAAAATTAATTGACGGTGAGGAGCTAAATAAACAAGGAAACGTAACACTTCTGAGATGATGAAAAATCAGGAAAAAACACATAAAATAAGTTTAACGAAACACCTATTAATTGTTGTTTTAATACTTCTATTTATTAGACTAACTGGATTTTCTCAGGATGTCCATTTTTCTCAGTTTAACATGAATCCTTTAGGACTAAACCCAGCGATGGCAGGTGCTACTTCGGGATTAGAATCAATAATAAATTATCGATCCCAATGGAGAAGCGTCACAGTTCCATACAAAACATTTGCGGCATCGGTGCATGGTAGTTTTGTTAAGAAGAAGTCATCACGTAACTTTTTTGCTGCAGGAATTAATTTTATAAATGACGAAGCTGGAGATGGTATTCTTAAAACAAATCAGGTTAATCTGTCCTTAGCATACCACATCAGAATAAATAAAACGAATAAAATAGGCTTAGGTTTTATGACCGGTTGGGGACAGCGAAAAATCGATTTTACTAATTTTCAATGGGGCAGCCAATATGAAAGTGGCCAGTTTAATTCAGCTTTAGAACCTGGCGAAAATTATTCAAATCCGACTTTTTCATACTTAGATTTTGCAAGTGGAATCGTTTGGTCATTTAATAATGAAGCTGGGAAAATTAAAGTAACAGGAAATAACTATTTAAAAGGCAGTTTTGGAATTTCCATGTTCCACTTTAATCGCCCTGATTATTCTTTCAATAATACAGGTGAAAAACTGTGGACTAAGTACGTTATTCACGGAAATACCTTAATTAGTATTCAAAATACTAAAATTGCACTTAATCCCGGATTCATTTTTAATAAACAAGGTCCAAACACGCTAATTTTAGTTGGTTCTATGGTCCGTTACGACTTAGCTCAAGAGTCAAAATATACAGGAAATTTAAAAGGTGCTGGCCTATATTTAGGTGCCTATTTAAGAGCCGGAGACGCGATAGTTATAAGCTCTCAAATTGAACTTTCAAATTATTCAATAGGCTTCAGCTACGACACAAATATTTCAACCTTACGCCCAAGTTCGAACGGACGAGGAGGCTTTGAAATATCCATTAGATTTAATGGAGCTGGATCATTTTTCAGTAAAACTGTAAAGACTAAATAGTTTGAATTCTGAATTAAATTAAACAGAAATAATCTGGCGCATCTTATGTCCCTTTTATTATTCCCGAACACATTTTTTTTAAAATACGCTTAGGTAATATTGAAATTCTGATACGTTTAAAATTTCAAACCATGACAATAATAATTCGCCCCGTTATTGAGCTCTAGAAAATGCTCATACCTTGAGGTTTTTATAAAACAAGGCAATAAAAAAAGCCCCTTGAGTTTTATCAAGGAGCTTTTCAATGAGAATTATCTTCTTATTACTTTGGAAGAACAACTCCATCAATTACATGCACCACTCCATTACTACCTTTCAAATCGGCAGCAATTACATAGGCAGAATTGCCAGACTCATCCGTCAATTTAACTTTATCTCCATCTAAAGATCCAGTTAATTTTCCTCCACTAACTGTTGTCAAAACAGCTTTGCCGTCTCCTTTCTTAATTGCAGCAATAACTGCGGCGGCATCTAAATTTCCACTTACTACGTGGTAAGTTAGAATTTTTGCTAGTTGCGCTTTGTTTTCGGGTTTTAATAAATTTGCTACTGTTCCTTCAGGCAATTTATCAAAAGCTGCATTGGTAGGCGCAAATACGGTAAACGGACCTTTACCTTTCAACGTTGTAACTAAATCGGCGGCTTTGACAGCAGCTACAAGTGTTGTGTGGTCTTTTGATCCGATAGCGATATCAACCACATCATTTGATTGACTGAATCCTAAAGTTGACACTAAACTGAATAGAACTAAAAATACTTTTTTCATGATAAATTTATATTAGGTTTATTAATAGGTATACAACCAATGGTTTGTTCTAAAAGTTTAAGTTTTGAAAAATTAAAATTGTAAAAAATATAGTAAGCACCATAAAAACAATAATCAATTATGCGTATTTGTCGATTTTAATAAATATTTCTCGCCCGATCTATATATAGTGGATCATCGGAATAGGCAGTGTTGCAAGCTATTTTCGGCTCATTTCAAGACAATACTGCTCCGTGTTTCAGTCCTTAAATTTTACCTACCCGAACGAATAAAATCTGTGATTTAGGAAAAATAAAAAGGTGTAGAAGATTTGATTTTTCTACACCTTTCTGTGGGCCTGGTAGGAATCGAACCTACGACCAACGGATTATGAGTCCGCTGCTCTAACCGCTGAGCTACAAGCCCCGATTGAGGGTGGCAAATATACATGCATTTTGTATTTCCACAAAGAGCTTACATTTGCAATCGCATTTTCTTATTATTTCTCATAAGCATATGATTTTCAACGGTCAACATATCAATGCCATCATCTTCGACCTCGGTGGTGTTATCCTTAATATCGATTATGAACTCCCAGTTAAGGCCTTTAAAAAGCTTGGAATCGATGATTTTTCATCACAATTTTCCCAGAAATCACAAACCAAATTGCTCGATCAATATGAAACTGGAGAAATCAGCTCCGAAGACTTTCTAGCTGCAATTCACAAACATGTCAAGCCAGGAACGACAGATTTGGATATTATAAATGCCTGGAATTCAATACTTCTCGATCTTCCCGAAGAACGTATTTTCACCCTCGAAAAAGCTTCAGAAAACCATCGAACCTTCCTGCTTTCTAACACCAACGATATTCATATTCAGGAGTTTAACGCTTATCTTCTCGACGAGCACAATCTACCTTCATTGGAGCCTTTTTTCGAGCAACTTTATCTTTCCTATGAACTAGGTTTGCGTAAACCGAATGCCCGAATCTTTGAATATGTCCTACAAGACGCCGATTTAGATTCAGCTAATACATTATTTATCGACGATTCTATCCAACATATCCAAGCGGCTTCAGAACTCGGAATCAACACACATCATCTTATAAATCAGACAATAAACGAATTCCTCGACAATCTACTTTAATTCTATTTGGGCGCGTGCCTCTGAAATTAATCGTAAAATTTTATTTCATCCACGGCACTGGGTTTTCCGCTGCAAGCTTGTCCCATAAAAGGTCCAAGGCTTTTCGCTACAACCCCTCGCGCATTACATTTTCAAGGCATTTTCGTCCGTAAGGCACATCATTTTATATCAAGACCGTTTAATAATAAGTCTAAATTTTTATCGTGTTATGCCAATATGATAGCTGTTTAGTCAAATAACACCAAAACCGTTTATTATTTGATCCAAGATTTTATGGTTTGATGCCGATACAATAACTGTTTAGTCGAATGTAATTGGACCATTACAGATATGTTTTCGGTATTACCTACATTTGCATCCCCATTCAATAACTATGAGCGACGATAAAAAAGTAATTTTTTCGATGGTCAAAGTCAGCAAGACTTTTCCACCGCAAAAACAAGTATTAAAAGATATTTACCTCAGCTTTTTCTATGGTGCCAAAATCGGTATCATCGGACTAAATGGTTCAGGTAAATCAACCCTACTAAAAATCATTGCTGGAGTAGAAAAATCGTTTCAAGGCGATGTTGTATTTTCTCCAGGGTATAAAGTTGGATACCTCGAACAAGATCCAAAACTCGATGATTCCAAAACTGTCATCGATATCGTTCGCGAAGGTGTTCAACCAATCATGGATATCCTCGCCGAATACAACGAGGTAAATGAAAAAATGGGCCAAGAAGAGTATTACTCCGACATGGACAAAATGGATAAACTCCTATCCCGTCAAGGTCTATTACAAGATGAAATTGATTCCAAAAACGCCTGGGAAATTGATTCCACATTGGAACGGGCTATGGATGCCCTTCGTTGTCCTGAAGCAGATCGTATCATTGGTACACTTTCAGGTGGCGAACGTCGCCGAGTTGCTCTTTGCCGCTTGCTTCTTCAACAACCGGAAATTCTATTATTAGATGAGCCAACCAATCACCTTGATGCTGAGTCAATCGATTGGTTAGAGCAGCACCTTCAGAATTACGCAGGTACCGTTATCGCCATCACCCACGATAGATATTTCTTGGACAATGTGGCAGGTTGGATTCTCGAACTTGACCGCGGCGAAGGTATTCCCTGGAAAGGAAATTACTCAAGCTGGTTAGAACAAAAAGGTAAACGACTTCAACAAGAAGAAAAAACTGAATCTAAACGTCAGAAAACTCTTGCTCGCGAACTTGAATGGGTTCGTCAGGGTGCAAAAGGTCGTCAAACCAAGCAAAAAGCACGTCTTCAGGCTTATGACAAACTCATGGGCGAGGATTTAAAAGAAAAAGAAGAAAACTTGGAAATCTTCATTCCTAATGGACCTCGTCTTGGAAATGAAGTCATCGAAGCCAACGACGTTTCTAAGGCATTTGGCGATAAATTATTATACGAACACCTAAACTTCCGGCTTCCACCTGCTGGAATCGTTGGAATTATTGGACCAAACGGAGCTGGTAAAACCACGATTTTTAAAATGATCATGGGACTTGAAAAGCCAGATCATGGAGATTTCAAGATTGGTCCAACGGTAAAGATTTCATACGTCGATCAAACCCATGAAGAATTAAATCCTGAAAAATCAGTTTGGGAAGTTATTACTGGCGGAAACGAAACAATGGAAATTGGCGGTCGCTCCATGAATTCTCGGGCTTATGTGAGCCGTTTCAATTTCAATGGTGCTGATCAAGGTAAAAAGGTTAGCGTTCTTTCAGGTGGTGAGCGAAATCGCTTGCATTTAGCAATGGCACTAAAAGCTGAAGGAAACGTACTTCTGCTCGATGAGCCTACGAATGATATCGACATTAATACACTTCGAGCACTCGAAGAAGGCTTAGAACATTTTGCCGGTTGCGCAGTAATTATTAGTCACGATAGATGGTTTCTCGATCGAGTTTGTACGCATATTTTAGCATTCGAAGGCGATTCTCAAGTATATGTTTTTGAAGGTGGTTATTCAGAATACGAAGAAAACAAGAAGAAGCGCCTTGGTGATGTTGAACCTAAACGAATTCGTTATAAAAAATTGGTGAATTGAACAGGGTCTACTTAAAAAGTCAGAAATGCAGTGGCTGCAAGAAACAGACATTGAAGATGCACAATGAATACTTCGAAATGGCTGTGACGAGGAAAACGAAGCATTTCTGGCTAGTTTTAAGATTATATTCAGGTAAAAAGTTAATCTTAATGCAAGAATTTTTGCCTATAATCAACTAAGCCCATGCATTAGAAATGATTTTCTTTATGATAAATACTTCGGGTTCACTTAAAAAGTCAGAAACACGTCAGATGCGAGACAAGAGGATTTTATGACGTACAAATAGTACTTCAAAATACTCTTAACGAAGCAGATGGCGTGTTTCTGGCTAAGCCAAATTCTAGAAAACAATAAAAATAATAATTTGTGATGCATACAATCTGATCAATTTCGTCAAATAATGCACACCAAATCAAAAATTAAACATTGTAATATTTACATAATCAGAATTTTAGGCGTTTTTAAGTGAACCCTACTTCATTTAAAAGGCATCAAACGTTTTTTAGTAAACCCTAAACATCGAAAGCAGCCTCTAATCGGGAGTTGCTTTTTTTTTGTTGCTTTGTTTTTATTTACGTATAATTTTATAATTTAGCGGTATAGTTTTGCATCCATGAACACAAAAGTCACTCTTAGCTTCAATACCAGCGTTATTGAACAAGCAAAAAAGTACGCAGATTCCCAAGGAATTAGCCTTAGCAGGCTTACCGAAATCCTCTTAAGAAGGCTCACATCGGGTTCTTATACCAATCTAGAAGATTTCCCCGTTTCTGATTGGGTAAATATGCTCGCAGAGGGTGAAGCTAAATACATCAAAACCCCTAAAAGCACCAAAAAGCTGCGCATTGAATACCACATTGCTCAAAAGAAAAAAGCATGAACGTATTTGTCGACGCCAATGTAATCATTAACGTTCTCAACAAGGAATATCCTGCTTTTGAACATTCAGCTCGTTTCTTAAGTCTAGCGCAAGATAAGCGCTTTACCTTTTTCACATCTTCCTTATCCATTGCTATTTGCTGGTTCTTTGCCGAGAAAAAAAGTGGCAGATCCTTAGCAAATCGAAAAATTGAGCAACTGTTGCTATATTTCCGTATCACCGAATGTGGCGAAGAAGAAGTGAGAAAAGCCTTGGCCGATAAAAGAGCAGACGACATGGAAGATGCCATTCAGGTGTATTCTGCTTTACGCAATTCGTGTTCGCATTTGGTGACAAATAACTTAAACGATTTCCATTTCTCTTCCTTAGAAGTGCTCGAGCCATTGTCGTTTCTAGAACAACACGGAAAATAGATTGAGTATTGATTCTTTCGATTTTCAGGTAATTAGGTCGTTGCTTTAGAATGTTTTATTCTCAAATACAGTTTTATCACATACACTAAAAACTCAAAAGCGGAAGAGTTCTAAGATTTTATACCTTTGATTTTCTGTTTATTACAAAACATTAGGCACTTAAATTTAGTCCCGAGTAAACGTTCTTAAACTTCTCTCCGTGTATTGGATTAGAAACCTAAATTTAAAACCATGAAAAAACTATTAACTCTTGCTATTGGGCTTTTCGCTACTGTAGCTTCATTAAATGCACAATTTTCTTGTGAATTTACCACAACGACTGACTCATTATCCGGCGTCTATTATTTTGATGCCCCACAAGATTTTCCTCCAAACCAATACACCTTTGAGTGGTTTTTTAACAATGGCCAAAACGTTGCCTTTGGATCTAGTGTAGTTTTCGCTTACAACGCGCCAATGATTGATAATGTTACGTTAAACGTATATGGTGCTGATTCAAATATTGTTTGTGTTTCAGTTATGCCGGTAAACATATTAGCAGGTGGCGGTATGACCAATTGCCCTATTGATTACTACTGTTCGCCTAGTGATTTAAACACATACATATTCACATCTCCTGGTTCAAATTATGCGCCAACTTGGACGTTTCCTGACGGGTCTACAATAACTGGATTTGAAGTTGAATACACATTCCCTCAAAGTGGAATCAACACTGTCTGTATGTTCATTACGGGAAGTAGTTTTTTCTGCCAGGACTGTGTGAATATTTTAGTGTCTGGAGATACGATTATTAATCCGAACCCAGCTTGCAATGCCGACTTCTGGGCAAGTACCTCTTCTCTAGTTGGATATTTTGTTCCGGATTACTATCCATTTAGTAATAATATATCATCCTATTCTTGGGATTTTGGTGATGGCTCAACATCTACAGAAAACTACCCTTACCATGTTTATAACGCACCCGGATATTATGATGTATGCTTAACGCTAACTAACGAGAATTGCACAGATATTATGTGTCAAACAGTTTACATTCCTGAATATTCCTTCCCTCCTATTGATACTTCTTGCTATGCAGGATATATTATCACGCAAGAAAATCCTTATGAAGTAACCATTGTAAATGCTTCAACGGGTAACAATCTAGAGTTTAGTTGGACGCTTACTGGAAATGGAATTTCAGTGATTGCTTCAGGTGCCTATCCCTCTTTAACAATTCAATCAACAGGCGATTTTCTTTTTTGTCTTGATGTAATAGGTGCTGATAGCTGCTTCTCATCATACTGCGATTCAATCACTATTGGCGATGATGGTATTTTAGGAGGACGAATTAATGCAGCAGGCTTCACAATAAACGTTGTGAGTCCACAAACAATCACTGGTTTCGTTACCGGAATCGATAAAACTGAAGTTCCCACATTTGAAGTTTACCCGAATCCATTCAACGATTTTATTGTAGTTAAAAACATGGTTAGCAATTCTCAGTACAATGTATTTTCTGTTGACGGACGTAGCATTGCTTCGGGTAATATTGCTGGAAATAACCAAATAATCTCTACATCAGCATTAAGCGCTGGAATATATGTTCTTCAATTGATTTCTAAAGAAGGACAGATTGCGACTCAAAAAATTATCAAGAAATAAATAAAATTAGTGCTCCTTACTTTAATTGGTAAGGAGCACTTTTCTTTATGGAAAATCCACCACTAGAACTATTAATTCTATGCAAGGACAATGACCGAAAGGCTCATTACAAACTTTATTCGTGGTGTTTTGAGGATTTAATTAAGATATGTCGGCGATACTATTTAAATGATGATGAGATTAAATCAGCGGTGAATATGAGTTTCTTAAAAGTCATTCAATCCATCGAAACGATTTTAAGCAAATATGACAATCTTGTATTTTTTCATTGGATGAAACGTATTGCAACAAATCATATTATTGATGAGTTTCGAAAAAACAAGAACTACCGAGAGGTAATTGATTTACGTGAAGAACAAGAAATACTTAATTTAGAACAACTGGATCATGAAGATCAATTTGAACCAGAAATCGATTTATCTGAAATACAATTAGCGATTGATAGTTTGCCGCATATGAATAAGGCGGTTTTTGTTTTATACGCAATCGATGGTTACAAGCACGATGAAATTGGCGAACTACTTAACATCTCCGCCAATACCTCAAAAGTGCATTTTTTCAAAGCGCGCCAAAAGCTTCAAATTATTTTGGCAAAACACAAAAGTCTTTCGTCATGAGCAATGATAAAAAATATAATATCGATGATTTCTGGCCAGAAGCTGAAGAGCTTTTGAATCAGCACTTCGATGATAAAAAAGGAGGAAATAAATCAGCTTATTGGATCATTAGTCTATTACTAATTATTGCAATAACTGGCTCAACATTTCTTTATTTAAATCTTAACGAAAGTAAACTTACTACTGAAAAGCAAAGTGAAAAATCTGATATCAACAATAATGATATAAACAAAGACAATTTAACCGAAGAAAAAAATATCAAAAAATATAATCAACAAGAAAATACTTCTATTAATAAGAAATCAATTTCCGAGAAGAATAACTCACAAAAAATCGAAGCTAACAATAATATTTCGGCAAATAATAATGATAATCTAAAAACGAATAATCAAGAAAATCAATCTAAAAGTCAAATTAAATTACCTCAGCAAAAATCAACGTTAAAGCCTTCAAATGAGTTAAATTCAGATCAATCCTTTATACCTGATTCTGAAAGTAAAAACGCACTTAATATTCCAGCTTCAACCGATAAAACTGAATTACTGAAAAATAAGGAATCTAATAATTCTACGGAAATTGAAAATTCAATTATTCCTAATAATATAGCAACTGAAAACTCAATCACTACGACAAATTTAATTTCTAGCATTCAAGCTGCCTCACAACCAGAAATAAATGAATTTGACAAAAGTAAAATTGAACCAATAATAATCAAAGACAACAGTGTTGAGTCACAAATAGCTCAGGTTGCCCCTATTTATAGACCAGAGGCTTCTGTCGAAGAAACTCTGCAAGACAAAAAAGATAGCGTATCAATTAACCAAGTTAATCAAAGTGCTCCAATCGAATTAACCACAAAGCTCGAAATTAAAAACGATTCAAATAAAAATAAAAAACGAATCACCTTCGGAATATTTGGTGCTGCCGGAATGTTTAACACATCTAACACACTTGCTGTAAATCAAGGATTTGAAGCATATAAAGCTCGTCGTGAATCTGAAGAATCCTCCAATTTAAATACATCTTTCAGTTTAGGGTTTCAAGTGAAATTCAATAAATTAATACTTAAATCAGGTGTTGAATTAAATAAATATGGCGAAACAATTAAGTATTCCGATTGGTTAAATGCAAACCAAATCGGTGTTATTCCGAATTGGAACCAATTCACTGATAGTGTGTCCTTTATAAATTACAGCTATTACCAAGGTAATGAATACCAAGGTAATGAAACGACCTATTTTCAGGATAGTCTTCAATATTTCGATACTCTTACTACAATGCAAAAAACCTTTACTGATTTAAGTGCATTCAGAGGAAGAAATACCATCTCATACTTCGAGATACCTCTTTCGTTGACATATATACTATTTCAAAAATCACATTTTAACTTAGGAATTTCATTAGGTGGCTCTGTAGGATTCTTATCGCAAAAATCAGGGTTCTATCTAGACGAGTCGATGCAAAATACAATCGATTTAAAATCAAGTAGCATCATACGAAAAACCGTATTTAATGGGAGATTAGGTCTGCAAGCATCCTACAGTTTCAACCCACATTCCGCCTTATTCATTGAACCTCAATATAGAATGTCCATGCAATCAGTGCTTAATACACCTGCTGGAATTACTCAAAAATATCGTTCAATAGGAATAAATCTTGGGTATACATACTCATTCTAATTTTTAATTCGATAACCTATATTTACTGTCAAAAAAAACAAAAGGCACCTTGCCTCCCTTGTTTATAATTACCTTGTAGATTTATTATATCGATGTTAAAAAGAGCTTTATTATTAATCTCATTTATTCTCGTACCTCTCCTAATTGGAGGCATTTCCGGATATGTTACCATATCAGCAATTTCAAGTTGGTATTCAACACTTGTAAAACCTAGCTTTAATCCACCAAATTGGATTTTCGGCCCCGTTTGGACAACCCTTTATATTCTTATGGGTTATTCTTCCTATAGAATTTATCAATCGCCAAAGAGTGACAGTAGAAACCAAGCATTAACCATTTATGGACTTCAATTGATTTTCAATTTCTTTTGGAGCATTTTATTTTTCAAGTTTCATTTGCTAGGAGTTGCACTTATTGAAATTTCAATCTTGCTTTCATTGTTAATATTGAT
>Ga0209284_10005332_pt1 | contig 13436 bp, 15 predicted proteins | sample FRY03_FD_187211 | JGI IMG/M metagenome (GOLD analysis project Ga0209284, IMG submission 187211) | Freshwater microbial communities from Lake Fryxell liftoff mats and glacier meltwater in Antarctica - FRY-03 (SPAdes) (version 2) | ecosystem: Environmental > Aquatic > Freshwater > Ice > Glacier... | reverse complement strand
CTGGCAAAAGCTGATGATTGTCTATTCGTCGCCGCTCTTTGTGGAGAAAGGATAAGGCGATTCCAAGAAAATAAGTATCCACAAGTCCCCGGCACTTCACGAACTTCGCTGCCTGAATTACAGAATATAGACTCGCTTGGACAGAAAGTGCCAGGGACTTTTGCCGTATACTTTATTATTTGAAGTAGCCTAAGGAGAAGTTTATGTGCCGTAGTATCAAACAATTGCGCCGGGTGGATGAACCGCCGACTGAGGATGAGATGACCGCGGCTGCTCTCCAATACGTGCGCAAAGTGTCGGGCTGTCGCAAACCTTCACAGGTCAACGAGGCTGCCTTTGAGCAGGCTGTGGCCGAGATTGCCACGTCTACGCGCCGTCTGCTGGATGATTTGGCGGCACGTGCGTAAACCGCCTACAGCCCCTTTAATGCCACCCGTACTGCCGCTTCTGCCAGGCATTGGTTGGATGCAATCAGCGGCACGGACAGATCGCCGTCGTGCAGATCGCCGTCGTGCAGATCGCCGTCGTGCAGGGCCAGGGGAATTTCGGTGCAGCCGAGGATCAACGCCTGCGCGCCCCGGTCAATCAGCGCTTGGCCCACGGCCTGCAAGCCCGCCCGCGCCTCTGCCGTCACGCCTGCCGTTTTGACACCCCGCGGCCCGTAAATAGCGTCCATCATCCGTTCGATTTCAACGGGTGTCGGTTCAACCGGCGTCAAACCCGCAGCTTTCAACCCGTTCTGATACAACCCCACCGCTAATGTGCCGCTGGTTGCCAGCACACCCACCCGCTCGACGGTTGGATAGCTCCGCCGCACAGCAGCCACGGTTTCGTCAATCATATCCAACAACGGGATCGCCGCTGTTTCGGACAAGAGAGGCAGATAATAGTGGGCCGTGTTGCAGGGGATGGCAACACAGTCTGCGCCCATCGCCGCCAGTTTCTCGATGCCCGCCCGCAGCCGGAGCGTGGGGTCTTCCCCGCCGTGGAGGATGGCTTGGGTGCGGTCGGGGATGGCCGGATCGTTGACGATCAGAAGGGGGATGTGGTCCTGATCCCGCTGGGCCGGGGTGGCGCGCACAATGCGGTCGAAGAGATCGACGGTGGCGGCAGGTCCCATCCCGCCGAGGATGCCGATAGTCAGTGGGATGAAAATGGGTAACGGCATAAGGTCTCACTTGGAGTTATTGTGTGGTGATCGAGTGAAAGAAAGTCCCGGTATATCGGGAACAGGTCCATTCTGTCAAGAACAGGCGGATTGCGCAAATGGAAATTGGAAGCGAAAGAGTAGAGAAACCTTTTAAGCCCCGTTTCGTATTGTCCGTTGAACGCAGTACCAGCGGAACGAATCAATTCGACAGGAGATAAACAATGAAAAAGCGATTGATGCGCAGTGAAAGCGACCGGATGATTGCCGGTGTCTGCGGTGGATTGGCGGACTATTTCGAGATCGATCCGACGATTGCGCGGCTGGTCTTTGCCGGGGCATTCCTGCTCGGCTTTGGCAGCCCCGGCCTGCTCTATTTGCTCTTTTGGGCTATTGTGCCCCGGGCCGATTTTGCCGACGTTGAACCCAAAGAAGTGATCGAAGCGGGCGTGCAGGAGATGGCGGACAAAGGGCGGCAGGTGGTGGAAGAAGTGAAGAATCAGGTTTCTGGGAAAGAAGACAGCGGCGCACAGTAGAAAGCGGCGCACAGCAGAAGATGCGTAAAGAGACCGAGTTTTTCTGAAAAACTCGGTCTCTTCTTTAGCTTGCCAGGAAGCTATCAATTGCACTTTTGCTGATGCGGTATTGACTGCCGATCTTTTTGGCGGGGATGGAGCCGTCGGTGATCAGCGATTGGATGTCAGCCGCGCCGACCTTCAGGTACGCGGCGGCCTCTTCCAGCGTCATCACTGACGGGGCGGATGCTGCGCCCGCGGCTGCCGCCACATTCTGCTGGGGCGCGGCCTGCTGGCCCTGTCCCTGGCCCATTGCCTGGGAAATCATCCCGGCCATACCCATTCCCATGCCGAGGCCAGCGCCCATACCCAGCCCTTCGCCGCCGCCAGAGCCGGCCTGCTGGGCGCTGTCGCCGATGGCACGGGCCGTCTTGAACTGCATATACGCGCCCATATCGCCGATCGCGCCCATACTGGCCCGCTCGTCGATGGCTTTGGCCGTCTCTTCCGTGGGACTAATGGAGACGATGCGGAACTGGCGTAGGGAAAGGCCCACCGCCGAGAAGTCTTCCTGCAATTTGGCCCGCATGGCCGCGCTCAACTCGTCGAAGAGCTTGGGCAGATCCAAAATACTGGTCATATTTTCGCCCAGCACATCGGTCATACGGCTGATGACCACCCCGCGCAGATAGTCGCTGATCTCGGCTGTGCGGTAGACGCCCTGTGTACCCACAAATTGATCGACGAAGCGCTTGGGGTCTTCCACCTGCATCGTATACTGGCCGAATCCCCGCAGCCGCACCAGCCCCAAATCTGTGTCGCGCAGGGTGATGGGTTCGGGTGTCCCCCACTTTTGGTCGGTGAACTCCCGCATATTCACAAAATAGACTTCGGCGGTGAAGATGTCCTTGCCACTGGTTCCCAGACGCAGCAGGCTGGACAAAATGGGCAGGTTGGCGGTGCTGATGGTGTGGCGGCCCGGATCGAAAGTGTCCAGGGATTTGCCGTCCCGGTAGAAGACGGCCCGCTGGCTCTCCCGCACAATCACCTGACTGCCAAAGCGGAAATCCCCCGCGCCGATCTCCGGCTTGCGCAGCACCAGATCATTTGGCCCCTGATCCGGGGCGTCGATTACGTCGATAATTCGTGGCATAGAATAGTCTCCCTGTATGTGCCTGTGTGTGCCTATGGCAGTAGAGAGATTAAGAAATTAGAGAGTAGGGATTGGTTGCTCAATCCCGATTCTCTAATCTCCAATCCCCGTTATTTGTCATCCCGATCAAAAATCCGTTTGAAAAAGCCTTCTTTTTCCTCGCCGTCGTCTTCGCTTTCTGCACGTTCCGCTGCGACATCCGCCGCTTCCATCCACTCTTTCTCTACAACCGGCGCAGCGGCCAGGGCTTCCGGGTCTTCCACCGCTTTGTGGCGGGCGTCGTAGAGCCGGTTGAGTTCGCCCAGCTTCTCGGTCAGGCTGTCGATGGCGTCGCCGATACCTGTTTTCTGTTCGACAGCGCTGCTCAATCCGTCCACGGCTGTCTGCACTTCGTAGGTGCGTTCGGCCAGGCCCACGTCAAAGCGATGGAGCGCGTCGAGCTGGTCTTCCTGGATTTTCACAGCATCCAGCAGACCGGCAAAGCCGTAACTGGCGGTCTTCACCCGGTCGGCCAGTTTTTGAATGTGGGTCACGGCGCTGTCCAGATCGTCCATATAGAGCAGGCCGCCGCCTTTCAGCAGCTTCTTTTGCAGGTCATACATCCGCTGCTTTTCGCTTTCCAGCGTGGCGGCAATCGTCTGGCGCAGGCGGTAATCGGCCTCCCGGCGCAGCTCTTTGTCCACATAGCCCCGCACAACCGGCAGCCCTTTAAGCAGCCGCTCGATTGTGCCCATACTGTCTTTGGCCTTATCCACAAATGGGTTTGTCATGCACCTCTCCTTTGATTCTGTAGGTGCGGTTTGTAACCGCACATCTGGGGTCAACCGTCCATTGTGCGGTTAAAAACCGCACCTACCCCGCAGCAGCCGCCGCCCGTTTGGTCAGGAAAACTTCGCTGCCACACCAGGGACATTCGATCAGTCCTTTGCCTGCAAACGCCAACTCGCCCCCACAGTTGGGGCACTTCTTGCCGTCGGTCAGCTTTTGGCTCTCCACACTGTAGAGGATGCCCTTATCCCAATTGATGGCGCCGCTGAACAACTGCTTGCCCACCAGATTGCGGATCATCTCCTCCACTTCGTCGGTGGGTTTCTGCAAGGCGACGACAATTTCCGAGATGCTCACCTGCCCTTGCGTCAAAACCATATTTAGCAGCTTCTTCTCCTGCTCCACCTGGGCAAACTGACGATTTTCCTGGCTGCCCTGGCGTTGCAGATAGAGGCCGATCCCAACCAGCGGCGCGCAGACCAGCAGCGCCACAAAGACGCCCAGCACCATTCCGCCCCCTGTCGCGCCAGACGCAACGACCGTCGCTGACCAGCCCAAAAAGAGCAGCACGGCAATTGCAATAATAATCAGCCCAACAATGCGACCATTCCCACGCATAGCAAACTCCTGAAAGATGATAAAAGATAATCGTTCAGCCTGAAAAAGAGGACGCAGATAACCGATTGAAACAAAGATTTGCGCTGACGTGCGACGGATTCGTGTCAAAATCAGCGCAGATCAATTCAGATCATTGCAATCTGCGTCCCTCTTTGCCTGACTGACCCAGTATATTTTCAGAATCCCATCATCCCACTATCTCCTATTTTATCCAAATTTATCCAAACCCACCTCCGCCACCACCGCCGCCCCCTCCTCCGCCACCACCACCGGAGAAGCCACCACCACCCCCGCTCCAGCCGCCGCCAGAGGACGACGTGCTGGCCGGACGGCTGGTCATTGTGGTGCTGGCGCTGGAGAGCATCGCGCCCAGACCCGCGCTCATACCGCTCAGACTGTTGCCCAGCCCCCGGCTGGCGTCGCTCAGGCCGCCGCCCAGACCGCCCCCTTCGCTGCCGGGTCGACCCAATTTGCCCAGCCCGCCGCCCGCACCAGAGGCAACCGGCCCGGTTCCACCGTCGCCATAATACCAGCGGCGATAGGGGCCGTAGAGGGTCGGGTTGGGGATGTACCAGCCCGGCGCGGGCGCGTCGATCTTCTCGAATTTGCGGATGTACGCTTTGTCCACCCCAAAGGCGATGGCGTAGGGCAGCCAGCGATCCCAGATTTCCTTCTGGCTCTCCAAGTCTGCGTAGCGGTCGATGTCCTTCAAATAGCGTTTGAAAGCCTCCCAGCGGGCCGCACTCTCCGAGCCACCGTCGGTCTTTTTGGGCATAAAACGGGAGAGGATGAGAAAACCGAAGGCGGTGATACCCATCCCAAAACCGGGCAAGAAAGCCGCCGCCGTAAGATCGCCAAAGACGGCCACCAACGCGACCCCGGCCAAAGCTGCCAGGCCCAGCAACAGCACGCCCAGGCAGCCGTACTGGTTGCGGACACTTTCCGGGTTGCGCACAAAAAGCTTCCGGGTGGTCGCATCTGCATAAAGCGACTTCTTCAGGGCTGGGATTTTATTGTAAAATTTGTCCTTCAGATCGGAAAGCTCAACCTCCCGCTTCTTGCCAAAGACGCTTTTGATCAGTTCAGCCTCAAATGCGCTCATCTCCACATCATCCCGCTCCCGGCGATAGATAAAGTCGGTAGATGTGAGGAAACTCCCCTTCTTCTCCTCTGTGATGCTGATGGCCTTGCGCCGGGCCAGATCCACCAGCGTGGCGATGATATCCTGCATATCCGCCTGCTCGTCCAGCAGCAGACCCGCCACACCAGGCGGCAGATCGTCCGGCGGTTCGGGCAGATAGTCGGCCACAATATTGACCGATTTGTCCCGCCCTAATTTGTACCAGAGCAGATAGAGCAGAGCCGGGCCGCCAAAGAGAAAGAGCGCGCCCAGCGCGCCAAAGCCCAAAGTTGCCAGTGGACCCCAAGTGTCAATATACGTCTGCTCGGCCTCCCGCGCCGCAACCTCCACATCGGCCTGGGCCTGCCAATTCTGCACCGAACCGGTCACGACCCCGTGGGGGAACTGCACCCGCACCTCAAAATCCTCGCCGCTGTTGAGCCGTCTGTCCAAATCAAAGACAACCGTCCTGCGCCCTTCCAGCAGAGTAGCCGAGGCAGAATCCTTGGCATCGCGCCCATTAATATAGGCCGACCACTCCTGAATATCGGCGGGGACTGTGACATTCACCCGCCCGTCCAGCACGGGAAAGCTGCGGTCGCTGTAGATGGCCTTCCACCAAAGCTGGTCGCCGCCTTCGTACAAACGTAGCCCGCCGTGGACGGTATAGCTGAGGGAATAAGTTTCGCTGCTGTCGCTGGTGGAGGGGAAGTACCACCGGATAACGTAACTGCCGCCGCCATCGTCCACAGTAAAAGTGTAGGGCTGGGAATCGCCCGACGTCAACTCGTAACGATTGCCGCTGCTGTCGGTCATTGCCCAATTGTCGGCAGAATTGAAGTTACTGACAGGGATTTCCCGGTAGCCAAAGGTGAAACTGCCCGCGGTAAAGCGGATGCGCTGGTGTTCGGCCACATCAAATGTGCCGTCGGCTTTGACCAGAATGTCCACATCGAAGCGATCCCAGACCAGGGACTTCTCCTGGGCGCGGGCGATGGACGGCGCGGCCAGCAGGCCGATCAGCAAAAGCAGCAGGGCAATGGATTGTAGACGACGGATGGGGGGAAGCATCGGTTCTCCTGTCTACTGGGTTGGATACAGTCGCAGCACAAAAGCCGGTTACGGCTACTGTACCATCGGAAATTGTGCGTTGTCTGACATTCTATCAACGAATTGACTGACTATCAATTTATCGCGGCCCGCCGAATCAATTTGCCGTGCCAGACGGCAAATTGATTCGGCGGGCTGCCCTGTGCTACACTACGTGCAATGATAGTCGATGTTTCATTCACGGGAGGTTCACCTGAACAGCAACGAATTAGCACGCAAAATTGTGGAAATTATCGAAGAAAAGCAGGCGACGGAGATTGTTCTGCTCGATGTGAGCGAACAGACTTCAATCGCCGGTTACTTTGTGATTGCGACTGTGGACAACGAGCGCCAGGGCAACGCCATCCGCGACGACCTGCACGAGAAGCTGCACATCCAGGAACGGGTGCGTCCACTCAACCACGAGGGGATGCAGGAAAGTGGCGGCGGCTGGGTGCTGCTGGACTACGGCGATGTGATCCTGCACCTTTTCACCGAAGAGTCCCGGGAATTCTACAAGCTGGATGAGTTGTGGAATAAGGGCAATGTGGTGATGAAGATTCTGTGAAAAAGAGGTGTGAAACGAGAAACGTAAGATCAGTCGGTGATCTCACGTTTCTCGTTTCACACTTTATGGACGAGTCTGCGCTTCGCTTTACTCAAAAATCCATTTATCCGTGGCCCGTTCCCACGTCACAACTTCCTCGCCAAACCAGAGAGCAATTTCGCTCACAGCCGTCTCCGGGCCGTCGCTGCCGTGTACCAGATTGCGGCCAATTTCCAGGCCAAAATCGGCGCGGATCGATCCCAATTCCGCCTCGGCGGGTTTGGTTGCGCCCAGCATCTTGCGCACAACAGCAATCGCGCCCGTGCCTTCCAGCACAAGCGCCACCACCGGCCCGCTGACAATATATTCGATCAGCCCGGCATAGAAGGGCTTGCCCTCGTGGACGGCGTAATGCTGGCGGGCCAGTTCGTCGCTCACCTGCAAGAATTTCATCGCGGCAATCTTCAGTCCCCGCCGCTCAAAGCGACCGACGATCTCCCCAATCAGTCCCCGCTGTACGCCATCCGGCTTGATAATGACAAATGTCCGTTCCATACAATCTTTCTCCCTCATGCCTTTTGAATTCGTGGGTCTGAGCAGCCAGACGAAAAATACTGAGTCTTGTGCAGGCCATTGGATGCGAAATTTCACATCCTGACCCAATCAATTACCTTACCCGATTTTGCCTCTTTTGCCTAATTTTTAGCCCTTTGCCGGATGTTTTATCCGTGCATCCAGGCGACTTCTTCGCTGGATATGCCAATCGACGCGGCCCGGCTCGGCGCGAGATCAGCCCCGAAACGCACAGCCATATACTCGCCGTCGGCATCCAGCGCGGCCAAAGGCGCCTGGGCCAGGGCCTGATCCGTCTCGTCGCCCACCTGGGCCGAAACCAGCCAGCCGATGAGCAGATTCGGCTCCCGATGCACCAGACGCGCGGCCAGGGAGAGCGCCTCTTCCTGGCGTCCGGCCCGCCAGAGGGATTCAAGTAACGCCGACTGTAAATCCGTCTGGCGCGGGTGTTCCTGTTGCAGCGGCGTGTACAATTCCACCGCGCGTTCCCAACGGCCATCCATCCGGCAGAGGGTGGCAAAGGCGGCGGGCGTCAGTTGCAGGGGATCAACTTTTCCCGGTGATGTGCGCACCATCCCGGCGCGGATCTGCTGGTTATAGGGCGCATTCTCGAAGGCCCGCTGCCAGTAGCGCCGGGCCTCGGCCAGATTGCCCCGCTGCTCCGCGCCGTTCGCCAGCACACCCCAGGCCAATTCGTTGCACGGGTCGGCGCGCAGCAGACGCAACGCCCAATCCTGCCCCTCGTCCCAGCGGCGCAGCAGCCAAATGGCTTGCAACAGGCGGAAATAGGAGGACAGGTGGCGGGGCATATTTTTGAGGACAGTACGAATGCGGGGAATCGCTTCCTCGGCCCGCCAGTTCTGGATCAGTTCGTCGATGGCCTGATTCCAGACGGCCAGAGAAATCTGGCTGGGCCGGGGCGGGCGGGCCTGAAGGGTCATCGGTGATGGATGCCCTTTTGCAGAAGTTCAATCATCACACCGTTGGCGGCTTTGGGATGCACAAAAGCCACCAGCCCGTGAACGCCCTGGCGGGGTGTCTCGTCGATCAGCCGCACGCCCTGGCTTTTCAGTTCGGCCAGTGCCGCGGCAATATCTTCCACAGCAAAGCAGATGTGGTGGGTTCCTTCGCCCCGGCTGGCGAGAAAACGGGCTGTGCCGCTGGCGGGGTCCGTGGGGGCCAGGAATTCGATTGTCCCGTTGCCTCCGTCAATGAAGGCGACTTCCACGCCGTGTTCGGGTACTGCCTTACGCTCCAATAGCGCAAAGCCCAATGTATCCCGCCAGGTTGCCAGCGCGTCATCGATGCTGTTGACGACGACGCCGATGTGATCGATTGTTGTAAACAACTGATTTTCCCTTTGTCGAAAAAGAATAGAACGCGGATTGGGCCGGATTAAGCGGATTCTCGCGGATTTTTCTTCTCTTAGGCGACTCAAGAAAATAAATTATCCACAGATTTCAGAGATTTTCACAGATTGCCCCTTTACCATCTGTGAAAATCTGCGCCATCTGTGGATACCTATTTCTTTGGAATAGCCTTATCCGCTTTTATCTGCCAAATCCGCGTTATCCGCGTTCCATTTCTGGAATTGCTGTTTTTCAGTATTCGTTATCTCATCGGGATAGATATGCCAGCCCAGCGCGGTCGGGTCAGCATCGGAGATTGCGTCGAGCGGCATTTTGAGAAACTTGCCCGTCGCGGCCACGGCCACCCGGCCATCGGGCAGATAAACTTCGCCGCTGCCTTCAAAAAGCCGCCGGTTCTCTTTGGTGATGCGCCCGCGTGCCGTCAGTTCCACCTCCAGCGGTACGGGTAGGAGAAAGCGCAGGTCCAGATTAGCAGTGACACCCCAGGCCTCCACCTGCTCTCCCGCTCCGTAGTTGATGGCCCGGCCCATCGTTTCGTCCAGAATGCCGGTGAGCACGCCGCCGTGCATTCGTCCCGGATAGCCCTGATGGATGGGCTGGCCGCAGAAACGGGCCAGAATTTCCGGGTTGCCGTCGTCAGTGTGGGTTTCGTAGAAGCGCACCTGCACCCCCGCGACATTTTTCACACCGCAGATGAAACAGAAATGGCTGTTGGGCTGTTTGTCCATTACACCCAATTCCCCGGCTCGTATTCCCCGAAGACATCCCGCAGGGCGTCGCAGATTTCGCCGAGGGTGGCCTCGGCTTCCACCGCTTCCACGAAAAGGGCCATCAGCGGCGCGTCGGGTTGTCCGGCTGCCTGGCGGATGTGGGCGAGAATGGCCTGCACAGCGCCGTTGTCCCGTGTGGCGCGCAATTGAGCAAGCGCTTCCACCTGCGCGGTCTGCACCCGCTCGTCCACCCGCAGCAGGTCCGGTATGGCACTCGCATCGCTCTGGAAACGGTTGACGCCCACCACCACCTGCTCGCCGGACTCAACGGAGCGCTGGGCCTGATAGGCTGCCTCCTGAATTTCCCGCTGGACAAAGCCCTCCTCCACCGCCCGCAGCGCACCGCCCATTCCGTCCATGCGGTCAATGTAGGCCTGGGCCTGGCGCTCGATTTCGTCGGTCAGCCATTCGATATAATAGCTGCCGCCCAGCGGGTCCACCACATCGCCCACGCCATTTTCATAGGCCAGAATCTGTTGGGTGCGCAGGGCGATCTCCACGGCCTTTTCTGTGGGCAAGGCCAAGGCTTCGTCCCGGGAATTGGTGTGCAGGCTTTGCGTCCCGCCCAGCACAGCCGAGAGGGCCTGCACCGTCACCCGCACGACGTTATTGTCGGGCTGCTGCGCGGTGAGGGTGCTGCCGCCGGTCTGGGTGTGAAAGCGCAGCCGCCAGCTTTCCGGCTTCTGCGCGCCGAAACGCTCCCGCATAATTTTGGCCCACAGGCGGCGGGCGGCCCGGAACTTCGCCACCTCTTCCAGAAAATTATTGTGGGCGTTGAAGAAAAAGCTGAGCTGATCGGCGAAGCGGTCCACATCCAACCCGGCGTTGATGGCCTGCTGCACGTATTCGATGGCGTTGGCGAGGGTGAAGGCCACCTCCTGCACGGCGGTGCTGCCCGCCTCGCGGATGTGATAGCCGCTGATGGAAATCGTATTCCACTTGGGCACCTCCACCGCACAGAAGCGGAACATATCCGTAATCAGCCGCATAGACGGCGCAGGCGGAAAAATGTACGTGCCCCGTGCGATGTACTCTTTCAAAATATCGTTCTGCACCGTCCCCCGCAGTTGGGAAACCGGCACACCCGTCTCTTTGGCAACTGCGATGACCATCGCCAGCAACACCGCCGCCGGTGCGTTGATAGTCATACTGATGCTCACTTTGTCCAGGGGGATGCCCGCCAGGAGGGTGCGCATATCGGCCAGGCTGCTGATGGAGACGCCCACTTTGCCCACTTCGCCCAGCGCAAAGTCGTGGTCCGCGTCGTAGCCGATCTGCGTGGGCAGGTCGAAGGCGACGGAAAGGCCGGTCTGTCCCTGGGCGATGAGGTAGTGGTAGCGCTGGTTGCTCTCCTGGGCGGAACCGAAGCCCGCGTACTGGCGCATTGTCCAGAAGCGCCCCCGGTACATATTCGGCTGCACGCCGCGGGTAAAGGGATAGTCGCCGGGGAAGCCGAGTTTTTCCACATAAGATGCGGATTGGGTCGGGTCCGGGTCGCCAGGCCACTCTTCCGGCGTGTAGACGGTGGCGACTTCGATGGTGTCGCTGCTGGTGGTGAAGCGCTTGCGCCGTTCGGGGAAACGCTTCGCCACGGGAGCCAGAATATCGTCCTGCCATGCGCGTTTGAGTGCGGCCAGTTTGTCGGGTTTTGTTGGGGACTCAGCCATCCAGAAAGTTCCGTTCCGTCAAATAGTCGCGTATGGTTTGGACGAAATACTTGGCCTGTCCCAGCCGTTCTTCGGCCACATCTTCGCCTGGATCGTAAGTCATTTTATAATCAGCCGCCAGGCGCTCCTCGTGGAGTTTGTGAAAGAGTGGCGTCAAACCGTCTGGCAGTTCGCCCGTGCGTACAAAGGATTGGCCCAGCGCCGAGCCAACGCCCTCGTGCCGACGCATCTCAATCCCCTTCGACAGCAAAACGGCAGACGCAGCGTAAAAGACAGCGTAATAGCATTCTGGAATTGCCCGCACATCCAGACGGGCATCCAACAAAAGCTGAGCAGATTGCAGACACTGCGCGCTGTGCTCCAAATGAAGAGCAATCAACTCTCGGCGCTTTTGGTCCAATGGCTTGCCTCCCGGAAGTTCATGGAGAGTTGGCGAAGGCACGCCCCGTAGCCATACCCCATCCCGGCGGATATTGTGCCAGAGGGGAGCGCCTTCCCTGTACCAGAGATACTCAACGGGCGACATTACCTGCGGCGAAAGCCCAATGTCAAAGTCCAGATTGATAGCCGCTGACAGGTCACGGATTTGGTCGATTTGTGTCCGAGTTGGCTCCCGGTTTAGAACCAGCAACAAATCCACATCGGATTCGTAACGTTCATCGCCCCGGGCCGATGAGCCGTAAAGAACCACTTCATCCAACAGATGGCCCCAACGCTCCTCCAGCGCGGCCAGATAGGCAAACAGTCCGCATCTCTCCGCTGGAGTCAGTGATGTACTCTCCAGACAGGACGCTATCTGTTCTTCGATTGTTGGGGCGAGCAACAGTGTCGACATCTTAGCTATCCAGGAAACCCCGTTCACGCAAATAGTCGCGTATACTTTGGACGAAGTGCCTGGCCTGCTCCAATCGTTCTTCGGCCACTTCTTCGCCTGGCTCGTAGGTCATATTGTAATCGGCGCTTTCGCGCTCTTCTTGCAATGTTTCAAATAGCTTACCAAAAGCATCGGGGAAAATATGCTTGTGGACAAAATACTGGCTGAACGCAGAACGGACACCGCTGTGCTTGCTTCGTTCAATGCCCTGAGATAGCAGTACAGCAGATGCGGCATAGAAAATGGCATAGTAGCAATTGCCAATGGCAGAACGCGGGTGACGCGATTCCAGAACTTGGCTTGCTATCTCAATACTTTCGTCGCAGTGTTCAAAATACAACGCGATAATTTCCTTGCGCTTTTGCTCCAACGGTTTCCCTCTTGGAAGTTCATAAAGAGTCGGCGACGGCACGCCCCGCAGCCACACTCCATCCCGGCGAATGTTGTGCCAGAGCGGTGCGCCTTCCCTGTGCCAGCGGTAGTCAGCAGGCGACATCACCAGCGGCGAAAGCGCAATCCCAAAATCCAGATCAATGGCAGAAGCCAACCGCTGTATCTGTTCGGTTTGCTTTTGGGTAGGCTCTCGATTGAGGACCACCAGCAGGTCCACATCGGATTCGTCCCGTTCCTCTCCCCGCGCCGATGAGCCGTAAAGAACCACTTCGGCCAGAAAGTGTCCCCAGTACTGCTCCAATACGTCCAGAAAGGCGAACAGCCCGCGTCTCTCCTCCGGGGTCAGTGATGTACTGTCCAGACGCGACGCCACCTGATCTTCAATTGTCGGCTCAAACAATACAGCAGACATCTTGCGCTTCTTTCTACATCTCCATCCGCCCGGACAGTGCGTTACTCAGTGTGGATTCGTCGGCGTATTCCAGATCGCCGCCGGTAGGTAACCCGCGGGCCAGCCGGGTGACCCGCAATCCCAGGGGCTTGAAAAGGCGAGAGATGTACATCGCCGTGGCCTCCCCTTCCAGATTCGGATTGGTAGCCAGCAGCAGCTCCTTCACAGAAACAGCCCCCTCCTGTTCACTGGCCTGCACCCGTTTGAGCAATTCCCGAATCTTCAGATCGTCCGGGCCGATGCCCTCCACCGGGGAGATCGAGCCGTGCAGGACGTGATAGAGACCCCGAAACGCGCCCGTGCGCTCGATGGCCTGCACGTCCAGGGGTTCTTCCACCACACAGATAATCGACCCGTCCCGCTGGGGATCCTCGCAGTTGG
>Ga0209284_10005329_pt1 | contig 13443 bp, 1 predicted proteins | sample FRY03_FD_187211 | JGI IMG/M metagenome (GOLD analysis project Ga0209284, IMG submission 187211) | Freshwater microbial communities from Lake Fryxell liftoff mats and glacier meltwater in Antarctica - FRY-03 (SPAdes) (version 2) | ecosystem: Environmental > Aquatic > Freshwater > Ice > Glacier... | reverse complement strand
AGCAGTGGCAGAATTCGTAACTTTCGCTGTATATTTAATATAAGAACGAGAAAAGTCAATAAATGATTTCTTGTAAGCAGGTAAAGTGAAAAGAAGGCTATCTAACTCACTGAATTTACTCACTGAACTCACTGAAAAACCCTCGCGCGCGCGCTTCACGAAGAAGCCTCCGCAAAAAAGACTGCCGCCGCCCCAGGACCTCCAAGGTGAGAGTCCTAGGGCGGGCCACACAAATTCTGGTAAAAACTCCTTGTAATTGCGCATTTAACCCACCAAAAAACGGAAAATTCGACCGAATGCACACGGAATGAGCAACAATGAAGCGAAAAACCGTTCCCAAACCCTACCCTACCTGAAAGCCCTACTCACCCATTCAACTCCATGTCATAACCCAAAAAACACCCAAGAAAACACTTCACTTTCACCAACACCCAAAAAATGTCTGCACAAACACGAGCACAAATACGCACGGCACAAGTCACCCACAAAAACAAAACAGCAGGTCTCGCACTGCATCAACAAACCAGCAGGTCTCGCACTGCATCAACAAACCAGCAGGTCTCGCACTGCATCAACAAACAAGCATTTCTCACACTGCACTCACATGTCACGCGGTAAACTAGAAAACGTATCAACGAACACACAAAACGGACCAAAGTCTAAACAGAGATTTGATCTTCTACACAAACGCAAACAAAAACACACACACCACAAGCCAAAAACAACACAAAGCCCTGATCTTACACTGAAAGCCCTACTTACCCATTCAACACCATGTCACAACCCAAAAAACACCCAAGAAAACGCTTTACTTGCACCAACACCCAAAAAATGTCTGCACGAACACGAACACAAATACGCGCGGCACAGTCCATCCACGAACAACAACCAGCAGGCCTTGCACTGCACCAAAGAACCAGTAGGTCTGGCACTGCTCCAAACTAGCAAATCTCGCACTATGTCAACAAACCAGCTTGCCTCGCACTGCATCCACAGGTCGCGCGGTAAATCAGAAAACGTATCAAAGAACACACAAAACGGACCAAAGTCTAAACAGGGATTTGATCTTCTACACAAACGCAAACAAAAACACACACACCACAAGCCAGAAACGAAACAAAGCCTTGATCTTACACTGAAAGCCCTACTTACCCATTCAACACCATGTCACAACCCAAAAAACACCCAAGAAAACGCTTTACTTGCACCAACACCCAAAAAATGTCTGCACGAACACGAACACAAATACGCGCGGCACAGTCCATCCACGAACAACAACCAGCAGGCCTTGCACTGCACCAAAGAACCAGTAGGTCTGGCACTGCTCCAAACTAGCAAATCTCGCACTATGTCAACAAACCAGCTTGCCTCGCACTGCATCCACAGGTCGCGCGGTAAATCAGAAAACGTATCAAAGAACACACAAAACGGACCAAAGTCTAAACAGGGATTTGATCTTCTACACAAACGCAAACAAAAACACACGCAGCACAAGCCAAAAACGAAACAAAGCCCTGATCTAACTTTGAAAAATCGGTTTGCTATCCTCCAGGAACCAACGATGAATGCGCAACATACATTTGGAGCGGGCAAACGCAAAAAACATGAACTGCAAACCGATGCGTTCAAGAAGAAGAGCATCCACGCCGCCGCTTCTCGCACACTTGAAGGCTACACGGTCAAGATCTCCAAAGTCAGCATCGTCACACACGACGGAACGCGCTCAACGACGACCAAGATGGCGATCAACCGATCGCGGGCGAGGATAATCGTGGAGCAACTCAAGAAGCATTATCGATTGATGCTCAGAGGCCCGCCGCTAGGGCTGAATCTCGACACCATCTGCTGCTCACGTCTCACCGACGCTGCTCACGTTGTGAAGATGGTTTTCAACTCTGACGAAGCCACCATGACCACAGCAAACGAGAATGCGAACAACTACGTTGCAGGAGAACCGACAATCAACATTCCCATCGGCCACGAGTTCGCCACCCTGCAATGCGAGCCCGACGACACTTCGCAACTGTCGGTGGTCCACGTAACCCCCATGGGTAAAGTGATTGATGCCGAGGGAACGACCATCTCCCTCAACAACACCACGGCAACTAAGAGCATCTCACGAAAACACCAACTCGACCTTGCGTCATACCTGCAGGAGCCACAGGGCAGTCTCGAAGCGGCGTATGGAACCCGCGAGTTCGCACGGATGGACACCGACAGCGACGGTAAACAGACCGCGACTGTGTGGTTCGCGCCCACGAACAGGGACAAAGCGGACATTACCGTGGCTCAAGGCGAAGAGGACCAGGACAAGGTGGCGAGCGTATACGGGCGCGCAGCGAGCCGCACGCCCACCACCGTCGACTTCGAAGAGATCTTAGAGGATCATGGGGCTCTGACGACGGCCGACATGGGCGAGGACTATGACCAAGCCTACGGTGGACACACCACCATCGTGCTATCCAGCGTCATCACCCCGATGCGCCTCCTAGAGATAGACAGTTGCCAGTTCTGCTGGAGTGTCTACTTGAGCCAACAAGACGGGATGGACATCGACGAGGCAGACGGTGAAAAGCAGGTAATGGAAGGTAAATGGACCACCCACCGCCACGCTAGCTGCAAGAACCAGTACGCATACGAGATGCGGCGCTCCGCGTACAAAGAATGGAACACACCTCGCAGTGACAACGACGCCCTCGAAGAGGAACAACAAGTGGAGATCGCCCAACAGACCGCCGAGACAATCGAGGCCGTCAATGAGGCCCGACAGGCCTGGAAGAGCCGCAGAGAGGGCATCGCCCAGCGGGCAGCAACCAGACGTGCAGCGGCATCAGCGGCAACGGCAGCAGAAGCAGGTACACAACCATTAAAATCCAACTCAGGATGCACTAATCTATCAATAAACGTCAAACCAACCCCCCACACCGAGACCATCACTCCACCGTGCGAACCTCACCACCAACACCACACCGCACACAGAAAACCTGGCGGACCGCATGCGACAGCTGGACACCCCGAGCGCGACAACCAAGAGAGAGAGAGACCCACAGGAAAATTTGATGCCCAGGGGAACGAACACGCGAAAAGTCAGATCTCGCCCCTCCTCAGCGGAGGTAAACAAATAAAATACGACAAACAAAAAGCACACCAAATCCCACGCACTCCACCCATAGCACGCCCCCTAACACCTGACCTTGGCAACGTCACACACAGGGACCCATGCGGCAGTCTGACGAGGAGGCGGGAAACATGGAGTGAGGACATCCTAGACAGAACCGAGACATCTTGCACGCCTCTTGAGGGCGAACGCTTGGAAGCATTTAGCCCGCAAAGCGTAGAGCACAGCAACCGAGACAACCGTGAGATAGACCCCTGCCGTATATCCAAACAGACCTTAGAATACGCATTGAGTAACCTCCCAACCAACCCCAAATCAAGTAAAAACACTAATTGTCCCAAAACACACGACCCCCCACAAATGCCCCACAGGCCGATAAGCGTAGAAAAACAACAAGGTGGTAAGGCGAATCAAAATGGCGAGCCCACTGCATTAGACACGCACACCCCCAAGGATGACGGCATCAGGCATGATACAGGGATAGAATCATGGTTGTCCGACCTTGAAATATATAACATCACTAAGTCGGAAAGCCTCAGGACAATGTACCCCCTGACCATTAAGGAGCTCATTACCTCCCTGAAACGGAAAGCAGCCGGAAAGCGTGTCGCCGGCCCTCTTGCGGCAATCACCCGACGACACATGTTCATCCCGGTGAACACGGGACAACACTGGGTGGCCTTCATGATAGACCACAAGGCACGCAACATTCTATATGTAGATCCATCGGGAAAGACCCTAAGTGAGCTGGACACTAATTTAAACAGCAAAATCCATGAGCTCCTCCAACAAAGCTTTTGCACATATGACATATTAGACCTACACTTCCCCCTGCAAGAGGACGACCACAACTGCGGTGTCTGGATAGTGTGGCTTAACTCAATATGGAACCGGCACATCACGGAGCAGATCCACGGCGCAACGTCATCGCACAACACCGCCCTACTACGACGGATTTACGAGTCCATAATCACAAACCGCCTGATAAATACGCAGCACTATCAACACATTTTAGACCCTTCACACTCACCGAAACAACGACGCACTACCCCACATGCTTTAGAGCAACACCACAACCTCCTCAAAACTTTACTCCAGGAAAATCGGGAACATAGTGAGCCACACCCCCGAAAGAACGAAACGTACATACACGATTACAGGTCACAACTTAGAAGAGAATTGGACGATGGACTGCGTGGCATCCCCAAACAAAGGAACCAAACCAGCGCCACAAAGGGTACCCGCACTGGTGGACCGGCACAACCCACAACGGAAAATCCGATAACCAAGCGACCCACGAGGCCAACCCCACAAAGAACCATGAAAAAGCTAAACATGAAAAGGGCACAACCCATTGACGAACTGATGCGCGCAATGACGGCTGAAACAATCAATAAATACAAAGAGGTAAACAAAAAACGTCAAGCAAACAGACGAACAAACAATAAAAAACACAAAACAAACAACAAGCCAGCAGAGATGCATCGGACACAATTAGCGCAGATGTACAAACAATCGGACATGGATCGACTCATCATCGCCGGGACAAACATGCAAGGCAAGTCAACCGGCGACGCTAGCCTAGACGGCGACATGCCCAAGCTAGAAATACTACTCGAACAAGTTAGATTAGGCAAAATACATGTGCTCTGTATCTGCGAGACCAAACTAAGTAACAAGCATCTGGAGGCCCTCACAACCCTCATCAAACACAACAAACTAGCACACCGAATGACCTACACGGATCATCGCTCGTCCAGGGGGGTGCTTATAGTGTGGAACGATGTCGGTTTCCCCTTCCAAGTGAAGAGAACATGGATTGACGGGGAAGACAAACGAGCCGTGAGCATAGAGTTACAAGGGGGGAAAGGAATTAAGCTAACACTCACTTGCGGATACTTCGAGAACATATCCGCTGGAGAGGACAAGCAGACAAAGTTCTATAACTTCCTAGCAAGGGGAATCCCTAAACACCCGCACGATCCGAAACAAATGTTCATAGAGATCGGAGACAAGAATTGTGTCATAAATCCAACAAACCAACGATGCCGAATCGGCGTAGAACGAAAGGAACCAAACACAAAGCTGCTAGAGTTCATGGCGGCCTTCAATCTAACAGAACCAATCATGGCACAACACCCAGAGGAAAAAATCTTCACAAGGGCCTCGCCCGACGGACGGAGCAAGGCCAAATTGGACCATGTCCTCGTCAATGATGCAGCGCTCAACGCCATATCGGAAACTGGATGGATAGAGGAGAACCCCTTCATACCGTCAGACCACGGCATAGTGTGGATAGCACTCGACAGATCCAAACTTATAGGCATCAATCATAGCAAGGGAAAGAAACAACAACGAGATACACGTAACGACAACATTAGGCTAAAAGGCGCCCAAGAACGGACGCACGAAAAGTATACAGGAGTCCCAGTGCGGATAATGGGCTCACTACCCCTCACGACCAAAGATAGTCACGTGGCCCAGGTACTACTCGACAACGAATACTACCCAGAGCTATTTTCTAGGCACTGTAAACATAAAGAGGAACTATTACAGCGAATGGTAAGAAGAGGCGCTGGGACCAATAGAGAATCACCAGATCTCAAGGACTGTGTCAAGTGGAGAAATGACAAAAAGGAATGGTGGATACATCCAACGGACGAATGGGTAGCCCATCACCTCACCAACAAAGGGAAAGACATCAATCTGGCATACCATAAGAACTTCAAAATACACACGACAGGGGCGGCGCGGGGTACAAACAGGACATGGACGATAGGAACATCAGGCCGCCACGTCACCAAAATAGGCCTACAAAACTTTCTCCTGAAACAACTGGGCATTCAACGAGCGCACATCACAAGTATTGCGCTAGCAAAGGTACCCAAACTAGCGGCCACGGAAGAAAAGCCCCACGAGAGCGATGAACAAGCAAGTGAACAAACGCAAATAGTCAGATGGGACATCATCTTCGCCAAACCTGAACTATGCACACTATGGTCCACACTAGCCGACAAATGGGTGCTCACAACCATTGAAAATCAACCCCGAGAGGCTAAGAACCCGCTCACGCTGAAATATGCGACTGGGTGGACAACCTGTAAGGAGAGAATCGTTGACATGATGACTACACCCGACAGTGACCCAACACTCGCATCTGCCGAAAGCATCATCAAAGAAGTCTTGCGTTCCTACAAGGATGCAGACGGCAAATTCAAATCACCAGGGCATCATAGGCACACTGCTGACGCTCTGTGGAGAACAATCAAGGCTCTTTTCCACAGAAGCGCCTCTCGGAGCTTTGGTCACTACGAGCAGATAACACCGAACCAAAACACGACCTTCACTACCAAACTCTATAAGTGGCTCAATGTCATAAGTAGAGCTATCCGGAAGAGTAACAATCAGAGAGAGATTTGGGACGAAGCGACCAGAAGTCACATAAGAACAACGCTGCAGACATTCCCTTACAGAAAGATACTGCCAAACGACAACGACACCCAATCGGACTGGTCTGGCAAAGCCACATTGATCAAAATGGAACTAGCCGCGAGGTACAAGACCCTACGACATCAAGAGATACGAAATAACGGACTCGAAACCAGACGGAAGCTGGACGGCTGGTTCATGAGGGACCTTGACACATATCTAGAAAACACTATACGAACACCATTGCGACACAAAGGAGGTCTCGACTGGCCCGAGGACGCTGAAGGGGAAATCCCCATTGACCCACAAACGCGTCTAGATTATCAAAAAGAGATCTGGGAGACCAAGACAGCAACCAGGAAGAAGGACACTACCGAAATCGCACAAAAGGAATGGCTGAAGGAATTGATGAACAGCCCAACCAAATTCACACCCGACATGCAGCAGGAATTAACAAAGGCCATAAACATGGAAGAGTTGGCCGGAACATACAAAGAGCTTAAAACCAAGGCGGCACCAGGACCATCAGGGATCAGGAACACGCAATGGAAGAACGCGCCCGCTGAAATGCAACTCATCATATTAGACCTCTTTAACAACATATACGACACCGGAAAAGTGCCACGCGAACTAAAAGAGGGAACCATATACCCCGTCCCAAAGGACACAACTAAGCCATGCACCTCAGATAACGCACGACCCCTCACCATGCTAGAATCGGGTCTAAAGATACTAACACATTGTCTCGCCAACCGCATCAACACTCTACTACTCAAAAATCCAATTTACGCCCCCATTCAGTACGCCTTCTTACCCGGGAAAAACATTACAGATCCCTTGCACCTTATTGAACACGCACAATCGAACGCGAGGACACAACATAGAGAGCTACATCAGGCCTTCTTGGACCTGTCACAAGCTTTCGATAGGTTGGAATACTGGGCCAGCGACATGGCATTGAAGCGAATGAACTACCCACCAAAATTTACTGCCTTAATCGAAGACCTGAACACAGACTCGCAGAGAAGCATCATCACAAAGGACGGTGCAACCTCAAAGTGGACACTACAATGTGGTGTAGCCCAAGGTGAAGTCCTAAGTCCAATCAGATTCATCACCTTAATGGACATGCTGGCCACGTGGATCTTGTTAAGATGCAACAAGCAAAACCCGCAGAACAAAGAAATGGGCTATAAAATGTCCTTCAGACCGGAAAAGAAGAATCACAAACAAGCCCGACAGACGCAAGCAAGGCAGCAACAACCAGACATAAGTACTAACACGCATCCTACAACGATCTCCGGACTCATGTACTGTGACGACATCGCCCTGTCGACAGAAAGTTACGAGGACATGCAAGATTTGATCGGGGTTGTTAGTGAGTTCATGAGCACTTTCGGTATCCAACTCAACACCAAGAAATCACTATACACGGCGCGCAAGCCAGAGACCACCAAAATACACCCACACAATATCACAACGAGCCCCACCACAGAGGGCACATGGACAGGAGGCATTGATGGTACATGGACACCAGAGCCAGCACCAAAAACACGCTTAACCATTAGACAAGGGCATGAGCACATTAGATACCTGGGTGTGCACTTTGCCATGGATGGCAACTGGAACTACCAACTCAAACTGTTAGAGGACACACTCCACAAAAGTCTGAGTATGATAAGACAAAGAGATCTGCCACCCAATCAACTCACGTACCTCCTCAACGCCATCATACTACCTAAGCTCACATACCCACTAAACATCACGAGTATCCTGACAGGCGCCCAAGGCTCCAAGGTAGTCCACAGGATGGACAAGTACATAACGGACTTTACAAAACTCTACCTCGGGTACCCGACTAGCATAAACCACAGTTTCTTGTACACACCGGCCAAACACCGGGGAGGTGGCCTGGAACCGCTAGAGGACCTAGTCAACATTAACACCATCACAAACACGACGATAACCCTCAACGATTGGGACACCCACAACTACTGGCAGCGTGTAAATGATAAACAAAGCAAGGACACCCCGAGTGACTCACACGAAGGGACACGTCAAGCATACCTGATGGCATCCAACCAATTCACAAAGATCCTAAAAAGTACACTAGCGGAAGCATCAGCCTGCCTGGGATACTCCCTGCCCTACTTGAAGGGTCATTTGAAGGGTAACAACACACCCGATGACCTACCCAACAACTTGGCGCACCGTTTTAGTAAGATGGGCTATTCATTGGACACCATAGCGCCAGAACAAGAGCCATTAACGCACACAACCCTCCTCATTCAAACGTTAACCGCAGCAACGTACAACTCCATGGCATCGACGTTGATGACGCACAACCTATGGCACATGGGAGACTTCACCCACCCAAGTGGGACACATCTGGACACATGGGACAACTACAACAAGTGGGAAATGCAAAATGAAACGCAAAGGAAGACAAAACCCAGATGGTACGAGGCGTTGGAACAAGAGACACTCATCGACCCAACAGCTGGCTCAGACAGGACCCTCAAGAAGAACTATCGAGACTCTCCCCGCGAAATAGACACACTACGACCATTTTGCTTCCACGAGGAGGACACTCTCGTCATTGCATTTCCTAGTCCCGACTGCGCCGACGAAGAACAGATTCGGGTCACAGCCTACAACGCTGAACGAGAAGGGGAACATTGGGTCATCAGACTAGCGGAGAGAAAGGAACGTATCATCACATTAGAGGATGGAAACACCTCCCTAGCCGAGGGAGCATTAATCCCGCTAGAAGGACTAATCTCCTCAGGCAAACGCCAAGGGATCATAGTTCTCACAAATGACACCGTATCGGCCCTGACAGAGCATTGCAAGATCCACACACAAATCAACCTGACGAGAGCATACGCCCAAGAGGAGAGCGAAGGCTCCATGGCATCGGACACAGACAACGAGGATGAACCGGAAGATTCAGAGCAGACAACACCCCAACGCCATCGACGCCAGCAACAGGAGGACGTCATATTTGACACATGTTCCGATGGGTCTGTATATGTGTTCACAAACGGAAACACGGCGGCAGGCTACGCGGCAGTAACGGAATTTAACGGAGTAAGGAGCATCAAAAGGTTCAACATGGCACCACACCGCACATGGACATCCAAATCAACTGTACTCAGACACAACCCAGAAACCACACGCTCCACAGACGTAGAAGCCAAGGGACTACTAGTGGGAATAGACGAATGGTTCCCGGAAGGCCGTATGAGGGAACACATCCACGCGCTGGACAATCAAGCAGTCCTACACCAAATATCAACACCATCACGATCAAAGAACGACAGACACGCATTTCGCGAATACAACCACTTCACCATAGACGAGATAAGACGGAAGCTTAACCGCATAAATTACTACGAAAAGAATCCGGCGGATAAGACCATCTTCGTGAATTGGATAAAAGGACACTCGGGAAACAAACTCCATGAGTGTGCCGACAGACACGCGGCAAGAGCAGCCTTCAGGCCCATCAAAGCACCGAGCAGATATCCGAATGAGAGCAAGTACCCATACGCGCTATACTTCTACGAGTGCCTGATTACCGGGGACGTGAGAAAGCATGTCAAACAAGTGTGTCAAGAGATCCACCTCCAAAAGTGGAGAGACATGGGGTCCCAAGGCGTGCTAGCAAAACTAACCATAAACACAAAGAATAAGATACCTGATTACAAAAGCAGAGGCACCCAGACAAGCGTAAGTAAGTTCTTCGCCAAACTTATCAACTCAGTCGCGCACACCCCGCACATGTCACACAAAATAGGAAAAGAAGCCACCCCAGCGTGTCCACTTTGCAAGCACCCTGACGCCACCGCAGAACATATCCTATTACATTGCACATCCCGCAAGCTGAGTACGGCGAGAAAACAACTCGAGAATACACTAATGGACAAACTGCATGTAAACACGCATCAATACAATCAACCACACCTGCAATCTAAGCACCCCATAGAAGAGATTCCGAACAACAAATTATACCCATACACTACCAACCTACACCACGAACAACCGGTCCAAATAGTGAACGGCCTACCAGAGTCGCGCTGGTACCACAAATCAGAAAGCAAGAAAGGCATGATTACAATACAACACCCTGAGCAGAGCGCCGACGAACCCATCCAACAAAAGAGAATACCATTCTCGAACTTCTGGACGCTCATAGCCTGGCATGACCTCACATGGTCCGATAGACCAGGACCCATCGGACAGTACGATAGACGGGCAGCAGATATATGGGAGGCAATAGATAACGCAGAGGTAGACTCTGAAGGCGCCAAATTGTGTTGGGCCGCGGATAGATTACTCCTTGACATCATAATTGATGAACTAGGCTGTGAGAAAGAGCTATTCTCGAATATACTAAACACGTACCATCGATTCAAGACGCGGCGCATGCTGCAAAGAAACAAGAGCTTTACCAAGCAAGCAGGTATCGAAATGGACGGCCTCCACCCGGACGCTTATCAGTACTGCGTGTACGGAAACCCACCATTTGATGGCAATGTCCAGGGGAAAAACACTATAATAGAAACCCTCAATGCCGCGGAGAAAGCAAGCACAGAAAAGGACTCCTTTAGAGCAGTTTTCTTCCTGCCACTCACAGACAACAAACTAGAAGGGCGCCTCACACACCCGAGAGCGAGGCTGCTAGTTAAATTTCCCGACAACTCAGTCCCCTTTATCCCAGACGGTTACTGGCATGGTGGCAAGAAAACAAGAGGGTGCTACCAGCAGAAGCACACCCGCATGGTTCTCATAATGTACGAAAGTGAGAATAAAGGAGTACTCCCGCCAATCGATAATGACACCCTACAACAGAAATTAGCAGCATGGTTTATCAACAAGACCCCTATTCGGAACCATGTAGTAGAGAAACTACGGTACACTGGGATTCCACTTGAATACTACGACAACATCATCCGCGCGCGCTTCCCGGAATCATGGAAGTTCTGGAAACATGACAACCACAGAGGAAGAACAACATACCACGGAGCCCCACACGACACGACTCACATCAACCATACCCCATTCAAGGATATTACAAATTGGAATAGAATGTCAGCACATGTTGGGCACCTCCCTGACACCTTTGACAAATTCCTTCGAGAGCTTGGCGTCCCCACGAGACAAGTTAAGTCCACCACTACAGATGTAGAGCAAACCATGAAAGCGCATAGCATAAAAATGTTCAAAATCTACTGGAAGGCTGTGAGAGACGGGGGCGACCATCTCAACGAACCCGAAAAGTGCGACGACAAAAACAACGAGAGTGAAATGAGCGAGGATGTTGACAATCCAACTACCCCCAGACAACAACTAGCATGGATGGCCCGAAGTGAAACCGACTCGTCTGAAACCGAAGACACGACGTCACACGAATCCGACCTCGAAAGCGACAAGGAATACGACGACGACAACGTCCTACTGAACCCAACACGCGGAGAGAGACTACTACAAATAGCACAAGAAGGTGAAGGGGTTGACAGATTAGAGAAGGAATCAAGACAAGAACATGCGCGGATGACCCAAAGCGGTAACGACTCTCCCATGACCGATGACGATACAACATCAAGTGAATCTGACTCAGAAAGCGACAAGGACGACGAGGACGACAACTTGACGGAGCAGACCCGTGGAGAGAGACTACTAGAAATGGCAAAGGAAGCTATAAAAGCCGAAGAATCAGAACACAATGCCAGAACTCGAGTCGAAGCACCGAGACCTACTAGCAGTGTACCTAGAACCACCCGACAGGGACCGACGACAACTAGGCATCGTCCACCAGCCGCCCAAAGGATTGGCCTGGGTCAAGACGAGGGGAGAAAATCCTGGCTCTCCTTGGAACAGGTGGCTAGTATCATACAGCTACACAACAAGGGCCAAATGGGCTGCAATATCGTAACCACCCTGCTACAAGGCACGGAAAGGGAGGACTGGGACAACGTATGGAAACACATGCGAGTGGCGGAAGCAGCTGAAGCAGGAAACACAAGAGGACCAACACCACGGGTGAGGGATCGGTCGATGACGTACGGCCAACTTCTCTTCCGCCACAAAAAAGAAGGAATCTCGGGCATATATCCCATGAACATGCCCGGTCACTGGAGGGTCATAATAGTGAGCCATGTCCTAAGACAAGTTTTGCTACTAGACCCTTTCGGGAATGCGTCGGAACCATACGGATTCACGGCAGACGAGATCGACAATGTGCAAAACTCCTATATCGGGTACAATGTTAGCACTTGCCCCGAACGCTTGCAAACCGATCGTTGGAACTGCGGTGTTTGGGTGGCATGGGTGGGATCAATGTGGACGACCCACGTCGAACGAGGACTCGAGGGCACCATGGACATAAGTAAGGTAATCAAAGCAGGACTAACATCTGAAGGCATCTCGGACATAAACGACCACCCATCAGGGGAGTCACATAACGAGAGCTTCATTCTGCGGGTAAGGAGACAATTTCGACAACGAATTTACGATGATGACATTCCTCAACACTTGAAAGACTGGCTGGACCATTGGCACACTCCATTAACAGATGTTCAGGCCGTCTCCACAAGCACGCACTTACCACGAAGCTACCAGACTGTAGGAGCAACGACGTCACAACAAATAGATCTTACAGAGGACACGACCCACACTGACAGATCAGGCCCCTCTCACCTATGGGGGGATATCAACCCCCCCCCTTCGGGGGGTCCCCCCCACCACCTCCCCTTTAAGGGGGGGGCACTGGCCCACACTGAACCCCCCTCTGAGGAGGGGGAGGGGCCAGCCCCTGGACCCACAGGGGCGCCATAATGGCGACATCCACACGACTCGGAGACATAGGAGAGTCGAGGATAACTGGGACATGA
>Ga0209284_10005324_pt1 | contig 13458 bp, 8 predicted proteins | sample FRY03_FD_187211 | JGI IMG/M metagenome (GOLD analysis project Ga0209284, IMG submission 187211) | Freshwater microbial communities from Lake Fryxell liftoff mats and glacier meltwater in Antarctica - FRY-03 (SPAdes) (version 2) | ecosystem: Environmental > Aquatic > Freshwater > Ice > Glacier... | reverse complement strand
GCTGATTGGGTCACCGGCAACGCCCTGCCCAAGCCCGTAATAGGTTTCACCAATCCACAGCAGAGAGTTGTAGTCGCTCTTGTTGCGCGAGTCGTAGACCTTCTGCAGGAACTTTTCGAACGAATCGCGAACTTGCGCCAGCCGTTCATTTTCGCCCGACATCTTCAGCCGTCTCAGTTCTTCCTGCAGTTCAATTCCCAGCTGGGTGTAGGCGGCCAGAATATCTTCACCGCCGACACGCTCAAGCTTTGTCATTGTCTGCAGGGCCTGATCGATCTGCTGAGTCCCCACGTAGGCTCGCAGCAGCAGGCGATAGGTGAGGCCGGCAAAAGACTTGCTCTGAATACCATCTTCCGGTCGAATCGTACCGTCAGGAACTTCAATCGCAGCCACAACCGAATTTTCTGCACCCTTTGTAAGGCGATCAATGGTCGCCGGGAATTCACCGTCCAGATTCAGAATGCTGGCCAGTGAGACCTCTGCCGCAGCCAGTTCCTCGGTCGGCTTTGCGGCCTCACCCAATTTCTGACGGGTGAGCTGAATGCCCTGAGTCAATAAATTGCGAGCCTCTGTTTTCCATGCCTGCATGTCCTGCGGTGGGACCTGTTCGCCTTCGGGATCAACGGCAGCCAGCGCTGACTGTTGAGTCCATGCGGTCCAATAAGATTGTCCGGCATTGATCCGGGCTGAAGCGTATTGCGGATCCGCTTCTGGAACCTGCAGATACCATTTGGCTCCCTCCAGCGGCTGATTCATGGTGCGGTAAACACTGCCCAGTCGCATGCGAGCTTCTCCGCCACGGCTGGACTGTGGATACAGTTTCAGAATTTTTTCGCACACATCCCGCAGGGCTCGCGTTTCGAAATCACGATCCTTGACGGGAGATTCGTTCCACGCCGCCACGGCCGCAGCCATTGCAATTTCGGTTGCGTTCAACGCCGTGTCAGGATCAGCCTTCGCATCGTATTCCAGACAGAAGGTGGAGAGAATCATGGCATCAAGCGCTTTGCCCTGCCGAAGCAGCACAAAGCTGAGCAGGTAACGCACCTGCGCGACAGCCTTCGGATCGCTGTCAGTGTCCTTTAGATCCAGAGCCAGTTGAAGCAGTCGGCCGACCTCGTTCAGATGGTTGCTCAACGCGGTTTGCTTCAGAGTCCGTTCGTTCTGGTCGGCCGCTCGTGAAATGTCATCGCTGAGCTGCTGAATCTGAGCAATCATTCCGCGAGCCCGTTCGAAGGCTGTGGCGAAATCCCGAGGCTCACGGTCCTTATCGCCCAATGACAGCTTCAGACGGCGACTCATGGCGGACGCCGGATCCTTGTATGCACCGGGATACTTGCCCACCTGCTGCGCGTCGTTCATCGCGGCCCGCAGAATATTTTCCTTGTCGCTTTCGGAAAGCTCGCGGTTGCCGCCGAGCTTTTCTTCGGCAATCGCCTTTTCCCAAAGAATACCGAGACCTGACTGCGTTGTTGACAGCTGCCGATTGGCCTGGAGCCAGGCAGCGGCTTCCTGAATCACAAGCTGGTGATCGTTTTTTTGCGGGTCATTCAGGCAGATCAGTCGATAGTGCTGAGCAATTCCCTTCAGAACCTCCACGGCCGGGTTTTCAGACTTGTGGGACAGCATTTCATTGTAAATGCCCAGTGCGCGACCGAGGTCGTCCTGCTCCTGAAAACACTTGCCCATCATCAGGCGGGCATGAAGCCCGATCTGATTGGTACGGCGGCTTGTGTGAATCTTTTCAAAAAGGTCGGCCGCCTCAATCAGAGTCTTCTTGCGTTCTTCGGAGCCTTTGTCGAAGGTCTGGCCACGTTCATAAGTGCAGCGAACGAGATTGAACCAGGCTCGCAGATACTTAGCTTCCGCTTCCTGTCGCAGCTTGTACTGATCTTCGTCTTTGGACTCGTCAATGAACTTGGGAAAAGCGTCGTAAAGGATTTTGTATTGATCCTGAGCGGTCTGATAAATCCCTTTCGCCTGGTCAATCAGGTTGCGCGCGGAATCCTGCAGAGCCCGTCGTTCGTCAGCCGATTCGATCTCGGCCGTTTTCCAGATCAGCGACTTGGCTCGCTCAAACAGCAGTTCGCCCAGCATCGAATTTGCGAGAGCTGCCTGCGGATGCTGACCATTCTCAGAAACGAACTTTCGGAGTGCCTGCTCAGACTCGGTAAAAGCCTGTTCGCGGTCCTCGGGAACCCGTGAGGCAGCGCCTTTCTGCTGCAAAGTCACTCCTCGTTCCAGGTCCAGCAGACTGCGAACTTCGGCCGGGAGATCGCCCCGCTGACTGATGGCATCGATATATTCAATCGCCGTATCAAAGTAAGAACGCTCGCGAAGCCCTTCGATAAAGGGAATAAACGGTTCTTCTGCCACGGCGCGGGATGTGTAGCAACTTCCCGCAAGGAGTAGCATGAGCCAAAAAGACGACCTGCCGACGGGCCGTAAAACGGACGTGCGGGGCTTTGCTGCAGAGAGAGACAGAATGTTAAGCGGGCCGTCCATGCGAGGTCCTAGCGAGACAGGCTCGAATGTTCGAGATGGGAGGTCAGGGACGCTCGGAATCCGAGTCGACTTTTGAAGAGCATACGCCCTGAACGCTTCCCTCGCAACGATCCAGCAGATTTCCGTGGTTGCACTGTGGCAGATTGTGCCAGTTCGTTACATTTCCTTGTGGGCGAAAGGGAAAAATGCCCCGTTTGTCTTCGTTGAAAAGGAAACTGTTGTGGGCGAAAACATTACCCTGTCAGAAACAGACCGCGACCTGCCGAAGCACGTCAAGAACGGCTTCATGCGATATCGAGACTTCCAGCCGTTGACTCAGGGTGGGGAAGCAATCCTGCGGACATGTGTTGACGAAAATCTTGGTCGCACGGTTGTCATGAAAACTCTGCAGCCGCAGTTTCAGAATCTGGAGACTTACCAGAAGAGGTTTCTGCGAGAAGCCCGCGTTACGGCTCAAATACCGCACCCGGCCACGATCCCCGTTTATGAACTCAGCAGGGATTCCGAAGGTAACGCTTACTTCACGATGAAGAAGTTGCGCGGCCGGGATCTGAGCGATATTCTCGACAAAATCAACGAAGGTGATCAGGCAACGATCGACAAATACCCGATCGACAACCTGATCAACGTCCTGCTGCACTGCAGCCAGTGTCTTGCGTTCGCTCACAATCAGGGCGTTGTGCATCGCGACATGAAACCGGCCAACATCATGATCGGCGACTATGGCGAGATCATGGTCATGGACTGGGGACTCGCGAAAGTCTGGGACATGAACGACAACGACGATGTGGATCGCCTGATCCGCAGCGGCCAGCAGACAATGTCCGGACGTCTGACGGGCCGAGGTGATGTCCAGGGAACTCCCTTTTACATGTCGCCCGAACAGGCCGTTGAAACAGGCGATGTTGACGAACGCACAGACATTTACAACATGGGAATCATCCTGTTCGAAGTACTCACCGGTGACAGTTACATGTCGGGAAAGAACTTCAAAGAGATCAAACGGAAGCTGCTGGAAGATCCCGTTCGGGAGCCCTCTGCATTTGCTCCGAAAAGGAAGATCTCGCCGGAACTGAATGCCATCTGCGTAAAGGCTTTGCAGCGGTCGCCAGGGGATCGCTATCAAAAAATGGAAGAATTCAGCAATGATCTGCGAGCAGCGTTGTTGGGCAACTCGGTTTCCGTTTACAACGAGCCGTTTTTTGGTCGTGTCCTGAAATGGCGTGACCGGAAAATATTCAGCACAGCGTCGCTGATCTGGATGCTGGCCGGAGCCGTTCTGTGTCTGGCACTTCAGTTGATTATCAAATCCATGCTGTAAACTTTTTTTGAATGACGAGTTCAACCGTGAAAAAGCGACTGTTCCTCGGGATTGATCTGGGTGGCACAAATGTGAAGGCTGGGGTTGTTGATGATTCCGGAACCGTGCTGGCTTCCGGAAGTGTTCCAACCGAAGCGTCACAGGGCCCCGATCATGGCGTGCAGCAGATGGTGCTGGCCGGACGCAAGGCCGTCAAGGCGGCCGGGTTATCCATGGACGACATTGCTGCCGTGGGCCTGGCAACTCCCGGAACGATGGATATTCCGGGCGGCATGCTGCTGGACCCTCCAAATCTTCCCGGGTGGATGAACTTTCCCGTCCGCGATCGCGTGGAAACTGCGATCGGACGCCCGACAATTCTTCAAAATGATGCCAACGCCGCGGCTTACGGTGAGTACTGGGCCGGCACGGCAAAACAGGCCAGCAGTCTGCTCTTTTACACGTTGGGGACAGGACTTGGCGGCGGCGTGATTGTTGATGACCAAATCATTGAAGGTCAACATTCTCACGGGTCTGAACTGGGGCACGTGATTCTTGAGATGGACAATGGCCGACTCTGTACGTCGGGCCAATATGGAACTGCGGAAGCGTACGTCAGTGCCACCGCGTTATTGAAAAGATTTCGTGAGCGGCTGGAGGGCGCAGACGTAACGTCCGTCCGCACTCGCGTTGCCGAAGGCGAAGAACTGACGCCTCTTCTGATCTGCGAAGAAGCGGAAACCGGCGATCATTTGTCGCTCGAACTGATCATGGAGATGGCTCGTTACCTGGGCGCTGCCATTGTTACGGCCGTGCATGTGATCGATCCGGCTATGGTGCTGCTGGGTGGTGCAATGACCTTCGGCCGCAACGAAACAAAAGTGGGCCGTGAGTTCCTGCATCGCGTTCATCAGGAGTTCCGGGCGCGAACTTTTGCGACGCTCGCCGACCGCATCACAATTGAGTACGCGTCTTTAGGCGGTGATGCTGGCTTCATCGGTGCCGCCGGGTGTGCACGACGGGCTCTCGATCTTGGCAAGTTAAAGAATGTCTGACAACATGAGGCATGGTTTCCAATGATCGTTGCAACGCTATTGAGAAAAGTCGTGAGCGTGTACCTGGCTTGATTCGCTCGCCGGGTCCCACGCTCCCAACTCCCGCTACGAGTGTTCAACCCACTCCGAAGTAATCCCGGATAAACTGACGGCGGTCTGTACTTTGGACGTACTGAACGAGCGCATAAAGTTTTTTCTGGTCGCGCAACAACTTTGCGGCTCTTGCTTCGTCGTCGATCAGTGCAGCTGGCAACTCGCCCTGAACTTCGAGATTCGAAAGATCATTTTCGTCGCTGATAACGCCGTATCGCTGAAGCAGTGCCAGAACCGTTTCGACTCGCCGATCGTGGCGCTGGCGATCGCACAGCCGTTCTCGCAGCCATTCAATCCCAAACGCGCGAATCTGCTCGGCACTATGCGTCAAATGATGGAAAACTCGCTGGCAGAATTCTGCATCCGGATTGGTCCACCGAATGAATTCGATCTGGGTATTCAGATCGCGCTGGTCGTAAAGCAGCGTGCATTCCGAAGGCTGGCCGTCGCGGCCAGCGCGGCCAATCTCCTGATAATAGGATTCCATTGAGCCGGGGATATCCGCGTGTACCACAAAGCGAATGTCTTCCTTGTCTACGCCCATTCCGAAAGCATTCGTTGCAAGCACTAGCCGGCAGCGACCTTTCATGAAATCTTCCTGAATGCTGCGACGCACATTTCGATCCAGATCGCCGTGGTAGCAGACATGATCGATTCCTTCCGCCTGAAGCCGTTCACTGAACTCCACAAGAGTCCGGATCAAGGTAAAATAGACGATTCCGCTGCCCTTCATTTCAGGAGTCAGCCAGCGTTCAAAAACATTTTGCATGGACTCCTGTTTCTCATCGGCTTCCCAGACTTCCTCCACACGCAGTTCAAGATTCGGGCGATCAATGCCTTCGTGAAACATCTTCATGTCGCCCGGCTTCAGGCCAAGTTGAGACACGATATCCGTTTGGACATCCGGAGTCGCTGTTGCCGTCAGCGCCATCGTTACAGGATTGCCAATCATCCCGCGGAATTCGGACACACGAGTATAGTCGGGTCGAAAGTCATGGCCCCACTGACTGATACAGTGGGCCTCGTCGACGGCCAGCAGTTTAATCTCGCGCTGTGCGATGACGTTCAGGAATTCCTCCTTCCGAAATCGTTCCGGCGTCACATACAACAGGCAATAGTCGCCGCGTGCAACGGCCGCATATCGTTTCTCACGTTCGCGGCGGTTGAGCGACGAATTGATAAACGTTGCGGCAACGCCTTTGGCCTGAAGCGTATCAACCTGATCCTTCATCAGTGCGATCAGCGGTGACAACACCAGCGTGAGCGGCCGACGTTGACTGGCGGTGTCCTGAGCAAACAGAATCGCGGGAATCTGAAAGCACAAAGACTTCCCGCTGCCTGTGGGCATAATGACCAGCGAATGCTGACCGCTTAGCACATGAGCAATAATTTCGTCCTGCGGATAGCGAAATTCTGGGTAGCCAAAATACTGTTGAAGGACCTGAAGGGCTGTTGTCATGACGATGCGGGTTGTACCGAGATGTTGCTGGACGGCAGCAGACTGTTGAAATCAGACGGATCCGAAAAATCCGCGCGTTCAAAATGGATTCTTGTGCCCGATCGCTGGTTCGTGATGGCCATTTCGACGGACAAACGCCTAGTTTAGACGACACTGTGGCAGTGTGACAGTCTGCCGTTAAGTTCGGTCAGACAGTCCCTGAAAACACTCTGAACTCCTGCGTCCTCCCGCAGGGTCAGTTTTGCCGAGTACCGCTCATGCCTTCACCTGAAGTCTCCGTCATCATCCCAGTTTTTAACGGAGCGGAAGACCTGCCGAGTGCCATCGAAAGCGCCTTGCGTCAGAAAAACTGCAGTGTGGAAGTGGTGGTCGTGAATGACGGTTCAACCGACAACACGGCAGAAATCATGGCTCGGTATGAAGGTCGAATTGTCGCTGTGCATCAGAAGAATCTGGGGCCTGACGGACTGTCTCGCACACGAAACAACGGCGTTCACGTATCGACCGGACAATGGGTCGCCTTTCTTGACCATGATGATCTTTGGGAGCCGACCAAGCTGGAGCAACAGCTTGGAATCGCCACGTCTCGTTCGGCAGACGTCGTCTATACCAATGCTCGCAACTTTGGCGACGTCGATCGCGTCGCCGACTTGCGAAGCGATCCTGATGCCATGCCCGAGGGCGACCTCTTTGAACCGCTGCTGATGGACAATTTTATCGTCATGTCCAGCGCGATGATGAAGCGATCTGTGTTCGATCAGATTGGCGGGCTCACGGAAACTCCCATCCTTGCGGAAGACTGGGACTTGTGGCTCAAGTGTGCTGCGTCAGGAGCAAAATTTGCGGCCGTGCGAGACGCCGTCACTCTGTACCGCTGGCGGCCAGGTTCATTCTCCAAGAATCATGAGCGAATGCGACAGTTGCGACTTCTTGCAGTGCGACGCGCGCTGGAAACCGAACGCGGCAAACAGCTGCCCTGGTGCATCCGCCGAAAAGCCATGGCCAATGTGGAAAGCTGTTCCGCCTGGTTTCTGGCCGCCAGTGCACCGCGTAAAGCTGTCCACTGGTACGCACGCTCCCTGGCCTACTGGCCGTTCGACGTCAATTGCTGGAAAGGCGTCGTCAAAGGCTGCCTCGGTCGTTCCTGAGCGACACTCACACTACTGTGAGACGCGATCGCTGGTGCGTGTCTTGAAATGCGGTTTACGTCCTGCCTCGTTTGTGTCTGGCAAACGATTTGCAGATGCCGTACGGATTCATAGGGACATCGAAAACAGTCGGCACTGGCAACTGGATGTGACGTTCCGCGAAGACGATTGCCGAGTCCGCAAAGGTCACAGCGACGCAAACTTCCGTGTGATCCGCCGCTTCGCTCTGAGCATGCGGAAGAACAAAAAATCAGAAAAACTCGGAACCAAAAACAAACGCCTGCTCGCCGCCTGGCACACCGACTACCTCGCAAAAGTCCTGTTCGGATAACGACTTAACACGCAATCGCCCTGATAAATTCGGCCAAACACGTCCAGAGCGATCTCACCTGCCGAACGCTCTGACACAGCAAACGCATCGTCCGTGCGGCAATCAGCGGCTGAAGTGCTGCTCGACGGCCCCATTTTCTCAACCGCAGCGTTCCGCCTGAAGCGGCTTTGAGGCGTTAATTCCGAAGCAGGCCAGAGCCGCCGCGAGATTCACAACGGCGGCCGCGATGAACGCGTAGTTCCATCCGTTGTTTCCGGCGCCCGCGGACGCGACCAGCATTCCGAAGAACAGCGGTGACAGAGCTGCTCCGATATTGCCCCACATATTTGACCAGCCGAAGACGGATCCGACGTGCCGCCCGCCCACATCCTGACCAAACGCCCAGCAGGCCGGGGTTCCAAGATCCGTGGACAGGCCGAGCGTAATCATGCACATCGCGGCTCCCATGGACGAGTCTACAATCAGCAGGGCTAGAAATGAAAGAGCCACCATCAATCGCGAGGCACCCATTGCAATCGCACGCCCCCAGCGCAGGCCAAACCGCTGCGTCAATCGGTCCGTCAGCGCGCCGCCGAGAAACATGCCACAAATTCCGGCCGCCAGTGGAAGGCTCGAAATCCATGCCTGGTTCTGCTGAGTCGTCTGGAAAACTTCTTCCAGATATTGTGGCAGCTTGGTGATCAGAAAGGCCCATCCGAAATTTGACGCAAACTGCACGAAGGACACCATCCACAAGGCCCTGGATTTTGCCATCGGAATAATGGGCGGCCAGTCCAGTGAGACTGCGGCATTCGTCTGCAGCGGAACATCGCCGGTTTGAATCAATGACAGTTCCGCGGCGTTGACGCCGGGATGCTCCTGCGGCCAGTCACGAAAGAACCAGATCAGGACGATGCCGAGCCCAATTCCGGCCACACCGTAGATCATCATGACCGGTCGCCAGCTGGTGATCGACGCGCGGGCCGCATTTTCGATGCTCCACCATTCCGTGCCGTAGGTCCACAGCAGCATCAGCTGAATGGTCAGGATCGGAGCAATGACGCCTCCCAGACGTCCCCCGACGGCAACCATGGAACTGGCAATCCCGCGGCTTTGAATCGGCACCCAGCGTCGGACAACACCCGCAGCCACGGGATACGCGCCGGCCTGAAACAGTCCGCAGGAATGTCGAAGGATCAAAATCCCCGTCAGGCTGGAGGCCAGTCCCATCAGCCCGGTACTGAGCGACCACAGAATCAAATAGGCGCCCAGCATCCAGCGAGCTCCAAAGCGATCGCCAAGCCAGCCGGCGGGAATTTGAGCCAGCGCGTAAGTCCAGAAAAAGGCGCTCAGCACGCTGTCCTTCTGAGCCGAAGTCAGATTCAAATCCGCAGCCATTGAGGACGCTGCGGTGCTGACGCAGACTCGATCAAGATAGAGCAACACCGCCAGTAGCGTGGAAAGAAAAATCATGACGTACCGAATTCGCGTCGGTCGCTGTCCACTGGGACTGTGGTTCATCGTTGGGTCGACGGCGGGCGATTCAGCAGCTTGAATCATGCTTTCCACTCTTCCATTATTTCAAACGGTTCCATCGGACTACGGCGGTGGTGGAAGGTCAGTTCATGAACATCGGCAGTGGTCGCTCCGCGCGTGTTGACACGAATCAGGCGACTACAAACAGGAGCGTATGCGGCAACAGGCGCATGCACACCCTTGATCACAATGGCAGCAAAATCTTCTGGCTTCAGTCCCTGCGACAGCACTTGATGCAGACTCATCGGAGCGACTCGGCGAGTTGTCGCGATGATGGTCAGTCCAGACGCGGCTTCAAAAACGGCCGTGGTTCCCTGGTCAAATTTCGAATAGCCTCCGTGTCTAGTTTCCGGCTCAGAGAACTTTCCATCGCTGAGACTTACGACGCGGAAAGTGTCCTCAAGCGGCGATCCATGTCGCGCCGGATCCAAACGGCCGCCAACCGCGAGGCGAATCTCCTTGCCGATTCCCGCAGCAACCGCGGCCTGCACGGCGACCGGGTCGCCAATGACCGTGAGGACTTTGCCCTGACCGTGCTTCAGCCAGCCGTGAGCAATCCAGGTTCCGTCTCCAGGGCTGCCGCCTCCAACGTTGTCACCCATTTCCAGCAGACCCACCGGTTTTGTTGGGTCCTGTTGGCGAATCGCACAGGCGGCCTCGATCGCTTCTTCTACCGCGAGAAGCTGGCCGGTAAACTCCGCTCGCATCTTCCACCAGAACTGGGCCATTTGTCGAGCCACGGATTCGGCCTGTTCCCGGCTGCGTTCCGAAACGGCCAGAACAGTGCCACCCATTTCGTGAACGTCGGAGTACGGAAAACCATAGAGGCAGGAGACGCTGATCATCCCGGGCTGCTTCTGAAGTTGATCGGCTTCCGCCCACAGTCGCTGGCCATGGTCTTCGGATGTTGCCTGACGTTCAATGTTGACACACAATGGCAGTTGCACCAGTGCGAGTTGCGGGGAGATTTCTCCGGCCAGCGTCCTCAGCATGGTTTTGCCAGCTTCAAGGCCACGAGCCCGTTGGTCAAGGTGCGGATTTGTACGATATCCAAACAGTGCCTGGCAGGGTTTGGTCATCTGCGGCGAAACATTGGCATGCAGATCGAGTGTTCCGATGATCGGCATTTCGGGTCCAACGATGTCCCGGACTCGCTGCAGCCAGTCTCCGTCAGCGTCAGGAGCCGATACGGCGACAGTGGCGCCGTGCGGCGCGACAAGCAGGGCATCGAGGGGCATAGCGGCCCGCAGCGATTCTTCGACGCCTTCAACGAGCGTCTTCCAGCATTCGGCTGTGATCGTGCCATAGGGCATGGCACGAGCACCGAAGATGCCGACCAGTTCGATGTCCGGATTGCCCGCCAGGGAGTCTATGAATCCGCCGACTTCATGCTGACTTCCGCGGAAAGCCTCCAGCACTGCCGGCCCGGTGGCCAGGAGATTTGTTGTGAAGTGTTCTAACGTTGTTGGCTCATCCAGGAAGGTATTGCTTTCATGCAACAGAGCAATGATGCCGACACGTTTCATAACGTTATGCTTTCGGAAGGATGGTTGCGGATTAGTCGTCTAACCCGAATCGATTACGCTTCATCCAGCAATTCAACGGCGGCAAATTTCTCGCCTTCCAGCATCGACAGGCTGGCACCACCACCGGTGCTGACATGCGAAACTTTATCGGCAAAACCCAGCTGCTGAATCGCCGCTGCGCTGTCACCACCACCAATGATGCTTGTCGAAGAACTGTTGGCAATCGCTTCCGCAACAGCCCGAGTGCCCGCGTCAAAAGGTGGCATTTCGAAAACGCCCATCGGACCGTTCCAGACGACCGTCTTTGCCTTACTGACTTCAATCGCATACTGCTTCGCGGTCTCCGGCCCGATGTCGAAACCTTCGAAGGTATCCGGAATCTCGCCCGCCTTCACCACCACCTTGTTGCAATTTGCGTTGAATGCGTCACCACAATGAGTGTCCACGGGAAGAACCAGCTTATCGCCGCCACTGGCGATCAGTTCCTTTGCCAGTTCGACGCGGTCCATTTCAACTCGACTGCGACCAACCTTGCCGCCCTTAGCCACGGCGAACGTGTAAGCCATCGCGCCGCCGATCAGCACCTTGTCACAGATTGTCAACAGATTCTTGATCACGTTGATCTTGTCAGACACCTTGGCACCGCCGAGGATCGCGATGAAAGGCCGTTGAGGATTGGCAATGGCATCCGACAGATACTGCACTTCCTTCTGAACCAGAAAGCCAACGACTCGTGGTTTGCCAGCCATGGCCTGAGGAACCGCGACCATGGACGCATCTGTACGGTGGCAGGTTCCGAACGCATCGTTGCAATAAATGTCGGCAAAGGCAGCCAGCTTGCCAGCGAACACAGCGTCGCCTTTCTTCTCGCCCTTGTTGAATCGCAGATTTTCCAGCAGCAGCACTTCGCCACCTTTCAAAGCCGCAACTTTCGCTGTGGCGTCGGCATCGACAGTGTCGGACGCAAAAGCGACGGGCTTGCCCAGCAAGCCTGATAGAACCTCAGCCGCTGGCTTCAGGCTGTACTTGCCCAGATCTTCGCCATCCTTAGGCTGCCCCAGATGACTGCAGAGGATCAGTTTTCCACCACGGTCAATAACCGACTTAATGGACGGAACCGCCATGCGAACACGACGATCGTCGGTCACGTTACAGTGGTCATCCAGAGGGACGTTGAAGTCCACTCGCATCAGCACCGTTTTGTCTGCCACATTCACATCAGCAATTGATTTCTTCGCCATGATCCGGATTCTTGCGAGAGACAGAAAGGAAAGGATACTGTTCAAAACCGCCGCATCTGGAAATGCGGCCAAAGCCGTGGGATTGTAGCGACTTCGGGCGCAACCTGACAGGACATCGGCCGGTTTTCCTTCAACCGGTCAGTGGACGAGTGGTCAACAGAACCGCAGAATGCCGGGTTCACCCGGCTGTCACCCACGCTGTTTCCTGATCAAAGGTCCTTCGATGAAGAATCATTCCGGCACCACCATCATTCGCAATGGTCAGCTCATTGATGGAAACGGAGGTGCTCCCGTTCCAAGCGCCACCGTGATCTGCAAAGACGGATTTATCACTTACGCGGGTCCGACCGCTTCCGCGCCGACCGCCGCAGAATTATCGAATGGACAATCCAGGGGATCGGCCGATGTGCGGATCATCGATCTTCAGGGCGGAACTATTTTGCCCGGTCTTGTGGAAGCTCACTTTCATTCAACGTACTTCAACGTCATCGCGCTCGAAGATCTGGATACCAAATATCCGGTCGAATACGTCACGCTGCTGGCCGCGGCCAACGCCAGGCTGGCTCTGGAATGTGGATACACGGCGGCGCGCAGCGGTGGCAGCCTGTTCAACATTGACGTGTGGCTGAAGAAGGCAATCGAATCGGACATCACCGCCGGCCCGCGGATGGCGACGAGCGGCCGTGAGATCTGTGGCGTTGGCGGCTTGATGGACTGGAATCCTGACTTCCGCAAGATCGGCATGGAAGGACTCGTGCTCCTCATCAACGGCCCCGTGGAAGCTCGCGCCGCCGTCCGCAAGCTCGTGAAGGACGGGATTGAATGGGTGAAGACGTACCCGACCGGCGATGCAGCGGCTCCTGACACCAACGATCACCATACACTCTGTATGACCTTTGAAGAAATGCATGCCGTGGTCGAAACGGCTCATAATCATGGGCTGAAAGTGACCGGACATTGCCGCGCCACCGAAGGCATCAAAAATGCGTTGAAGGCCGGTTACGACGCCATCGAGCACGGAACTTTTATGGACGACGAATGCATGGATCTGCTACTGCAGCGGGATGTGCCGTGTGTTCCCGCTCTTTACTTTGAATACGCCAGCATTCAGCGCGGCCCGGAATTCGGAATGTCACAGCAGGTGATTGACGGACATCAGGAAACGCTCGACGGCGGTGCCGAAAGTGCTCGCCGAATTCTTAAGGCCGGCGGCTGTCTCGGCATGGGCGGCGACTATGGCTTCGCTTGGAATCCACACGGGGACTATGCGCGTGAGCTGTCATTC
>Ga0209284_10005321_pt1 | contig 13465 bp, 14 predicted proteins | sample FRY03_FD_187211 | JGI IMG/M metagenome (GOLD analysis project Ga0209284, IMG submission 187211) | Freshwater microbial communities from Lake Fryxell liftoff mats and glacier meltwater in Antarctica - FRY-03 (SPAdes) (version 2) | ecosystem: Environmental > Aquatic > Freshwater > Ice > Glacier... | reverse complement strand
CACCGACACCAACGGCGCTGCGTTTCCCCATCTTGAAAAGCCCGGAGCGCAAGCGACGGGGGGTGGGATAGAAAACCATCGGCAAAATATGGCGGAGTGTAGAGGCCAGGCTTGTGGCGGTGGCTTTCAACAATTGCGGCCCGCCAACTCTCCCTCGCTGGCGCTACGGGCTTTTCAGGAAGGAAGCAATTGGGGCCACCGGGTGGCGCACGCTGTCATGCAGGCACGGATTCTGCGGAAGAGCTAAAGATTTATGTGGTAAGGATGTCGCGGAGGGCGGCGGCGAGCTCTGGAAATTGAAAGACAAAGCCGGAGTCGAGGGCCACTTTTGGGATCACATGCTGCGAAGCAAAGAGCACTTGGGCGAATTCACCAAAGACAAGCCGCAGTCCTAGATAGGGTACTGGTAGAAACGCCGGACGGTGCAATTGCCGCGCCAGAAGTTGAGTGAACTCGCTGTTGCGTACAGCCACGGGAGCCACGGAGTTGATCGGGCCGCTGATCGGTAAACTGCTCGATTGACTGGCAGCGGCATGCATGTACAGTCGGGCCAGATCGGCGACATGAATCCACGGCATCCACTGCCGACCGCTGCCCAGTGGTCCGCCGCAGCCCAGCTTGAATGGAGTGAGCATTTTCCCGAGCGCACCGCCGCCACTGCCCAGCACAATGCCCGTGCGGGCGGTGACAACCCGCACGCCAAGTCGTTCAGCGGCCATGGCCTCCTCCTCCCACTCCACGCAGATTTTCCCCAGAAAATCTGACGACGGTGGTGAGGATTCAGTCAGCTCCTCCTCGCCTCGAGTGCCGTAATAGCCGACGGCTGAGGCCGAGACTAAAACGGCCGGCCTGTCGGCAGCCTGTGCCATGCCACGCACCAAGTGCCGCGTTCCCAGCACGCGACTGTCGCGGATCTTGGCTTTCTGGGCCACTGTCCAGCGGCCCTGGGCAACCGACTCGCCGGCCAGATGAAAGACGGTGTCGATGCCGGCAAAAACTTCGGTCGGAGGCGGCCCTTGCAGCGGATCCCAGCGCACAATTCGATCGGCTAAATGGCCGATCTTGGCTCTCGCCCGATCGGGTTCTCGCGAGAGCACAACCGGCCTGTCAAGCAATCGCAGCAGCCGTGGACCGACAAAGCCACTCGCACCCGTCACTAAAGCCCTCATCGCTCCTCCTCTCCATGCGTGGGTAGTAAATTGAGGTTAGGTGTTGTCAATCAACCGGTTCGCAACCAGCCATCGCCGAGCAAGTCGCTGCGATTGTCAGGCCTTCAATGCAGCCGTTGACCAATCGCCTGCAAACGGTGCCGCGCCAGTATAGTCCAGAGTGGCTCCCACCGGTTTTTTTATTCCGCCTAGGGGAGGTGTCCCATCAGATGAAACAGCGCGAGCGACGGGGGGCGGAGTGCAGAGGCCAGTTGGTGGCGGTGGCTTTCAACAATGCGGCACGCCAACTCTCCCTCGCTGGTGCTACGGGCTTTTCAGGAAGGAAGCACCCGCCCCGAGGCTTATTCTATTTTCATTCGGTGGCTTTTATCCACTCTTCGACGACACTCAACTTGGCAGCCCATTCGACGATGTATTGACGGTCGATCTTGTCACCCTGAATTGCCAAGACACCGCGTATGTCGCGAAGATGTTTCTCTGACCCGCCTTCCTTGTAGTACTTCAGCTTCATCAGAATGACGTCTTCAGGCGAAGCAAAGCGTACTACGCAATCATCGAGGGCCGGAAGGTCACGACCTCGTAGCATTCTAGAAGTATTGAATTCCGAAGGGGCAAATACCATGAAGTCGACCTTTAAACCGGATGCAGGATGGATCACGTTAAACTGGCTCTTCAGCCTGACCGCAGAGCGAGCAGCTTGTCGACTGAGATAGAAATCAGATTCCGGAAATAATTTACAGAAGTTGTCAATCTGTTCGGCGGGTAGATCAAGAACGATATCGATATCGTTTGTAAATCGAGGTTCGCCGAAGGCGATGGTCGCGGTCGAGCCAGTCACTAAATACCGCAAATTCAATTGCTCGCAGACCAGCACGACAAATCGCAAAAGGTCTTCAGGTTCCATGCGACATTCTCCGAGCTACGACTTGTTGTTGTTCGTCAGCAGATAGATCTGGGAGTTCCATTGCAACGATCCTCTGCACCATACGATACGCCGACCGCCACATTCCCCAAGCAATCTTCAGCCGTTCGGCCTCCGATTTCGCAGCGAGCACACGGGCCATGTCAGGTTGGATTACGTCCGTGTTCGAATAGGAGTTGGAATCTGAATCAACCATCATTGGCCTTTTATGGGTCTTCCGGCAATTGAGTGGCAGTCCCTAGTTGTTTCGGGTCGGCCGATGGCGCAGAGTGCCGGGGATGGAAACACTCTCTGCACATTATGCCCTGTTGCTTGGGATCGATAAATCCTGGCGGCAGCGAGGGCTTCAACAGCGTCATCCAGGTATAGTAGAGAGTGTCTCCCACCGGCTTTTTTATTCCTACCACCTGCACCCACCGCCTCCGGCCTCACGGATTCCCTGCCCTTGCGCACTATTATTTCTAGGATTGTGCATCCGCTGCTGGATCGATTTGTGCCCCGCGAAGGACTGCGACGCGACCTTTGGGTATCGACCGCTGACGCCGCTGCCTACAGCGTGATGGTCGGTTGTGGGGAAAGCTATATCGCAGCCTTTGCACTGGCTTTGGGACTGGGGCCCGTGGCGGCCGGGATGCTCGTGAGCGTGCCGATTCTCGTCGGGGCGTTTGTGCAATTAGTCACGCCGCTGGGGGTCAAGTGGGTGGGCAGCAATCGCGGGTGGGTCATCGCCTGCACCGTTGTGCAGTCGTTCAGTTTTGTACCGCTGGTTTTCTGGGCGCTGCGAGGACATGCCCATCTGACGGAATTACTTGTGGCAGCCAGCGTGTATTGGTCGGCCGGAATGGCCGGCACCCCAGCCTGGAATACATGGATGGGGACGCTCGTGCCCCAGCGCATGAGGATGTCCTATTTCACGCAGCGCAGTCGCCTCAGCCAGTGTGGTGTTTTTGTGGGCTTTGTCGTGGGGGGCATTGTTTTGCAGGTGGGCGAGTCGCGGGGGACAACACTGCTGGCGTTTGCCGTGCTCTTTACGGCGGCTGGTGTCTGTCGACTGTTGTCGACCATTTTTCTGGCGGCCTGCAGCGAGCCCGACGAACTGCCGATTGGTAAGCCGCGGCATCCAGGCATAGTGGCAGCGGTCGCCGCGGCAGAAATGGCGGCTAGGCCCACGCAAGCCACTCGCTTTTTTAATCTCAAGCACGCCCTCACTACGATGGCCGTTTCGCCTTCTGGAGCGCTGGTCGCTTACCTCTGCAGCCTATCGTTTTCGGCGCAATTTGCCGGCCCGTATTTCACCCCCTACATGCTGCGGGAAAATGACTTTTCGTACAGCGCGTTTATGCTGGTGGCGTCGGCCAGTTTTCTAGCCAAGGCTCTCGTGCTGCCGAGTGTCGGCCGACTTGGAGCCAGAATTGGTTCGCTGCGGCTTTTGTGGATCGGTGGTCTCACCGTCATTCCCCTGCCTTTGCTCTGGCTGCCCTCGATGCATATCGGCTACTTGGCTGGCGTGCAGGTCGTGACGGGAGTCTGCTGGGCGACCTATGAACTGGCCGTGGCTCTGCTTTTTTTTGAAGCGGTGCCGCACCGCGAACGCACGGGCGTCGTCACGGTCTACAATCTTGGGATTGCCATCGCAACGCTCTGCGGTGCTGGGGCCGGTGGGATTGTGCTGCGAATGCTCGGCGAAAACAACAACGCCTACTACGCGGTCTTTGCGATCTCCAGCCTCCTGCGAGTGGCAACGATTCCGTTGCTGCTACGGGTGCGAGTTGTCTAGAAAAAACACCGCCACATCAGCCGGTTGGGAATTTCAACTCATGCGACAGGCTATTGAGGAAGGTTCTGGCTTGGCCGTACTCACCAGCAGCATAGTCTTTCACATGCTCCTTAAGCGCGTCGATAAAATTTGAAACCGTGGTCTGCATCTCTTTGTAGTCGACATACTGAAGGCTGCCGCCGGAAGCAGATCGCTCGGCAAAGAGGCTGTCGAGTTTGCTGCGGTAGGGATCGTACATCGAATCCTGCAAGAGTATCGGATACTCGATGTGGCCTGTGACGGGATCGAGTTGCGTGGAGCCGAGGCGGGGTGGAGCGGCCATTTTCGCCATCTGAATCGCCTGCTCGTGCGTGACAGGCGGCCCATCTTCGGCGGCCCTCGCATCTTTGTTGGTTTTACGCATGGCAAAATAGGTTTCCGTCCAGCGCATGCGGTTTTCTATTTCCATCGTTTTGGCCTGTTCCCAATTTTTGGCCGCTTGCGAGTTTTGCAGGTTGGCATAGCCCTCGGCCCGCACGACCGACGCCATGCCATAATCGGCCGCTTGCTGCGCGGTTGAGGCATAACCGCCACCGCCGCCCCGGCCCCATCCGCCGCCGCCGTATTGAGCGGGCACGGCAGCGGTCCAGAGCAAGCCGACTGTCCCAGAAGCCATTCCGGCGATCACTGCCAGCCTGCAGGCACCTCTCAGAGCCATAGTCACTCTCTCCTTCACAACACTCGTCTTCACGATATAGAAACACAAACCCTTGGCGGAGTATACTCCCAACCCATTTCCAGAGCGACTCGATTTTCTGGGCTATGCGAATCCTAGCCCGTTCAAAATTTTGTGGAGCATACGCGATGAGGCATCTGCCCAAGTTTTTGATTGTACCGGTCCCTTTGTCAATGCTGCTAGCGGCAGTCATCGTGGCAATCGTCGCCTCGGGTTGCGCCGAGACCAAGGGTCCCCCAGATAAACTAGGGCAACTGCAAAAAACGCTCGCGACCTCTAAAGACGACAGGATCCGCGTGCTCACGATCGACGAGATTGCCAAACTCGGGAAAAAGGCGCGGCCGGCACTCGACGATCTCGTTAAGGCCGCAAAGGCCAGTGGCGATCCCCGTCCGCGTTGGCATGCCGCGAGGGCCATTGGTTTGATTGGAGAGGATGCGATCAGCGCCCTGCCGGTGATCATAGTAATGCTCAACGACCCTGACCCGATTGTGGCCACGCAAGCAGCGGCCGCCATCGGTCTGATTCGCACCGATGACGATCGAACCGTTGAGGCTATCTCTAAGAACGACGCTGGAATGTACCAATCAGCCACAACGGCCCTCGTTGGAAAAATGATCCACCCCGATGGCCGCGTGCGGCGGGCTTCGCTGCGGGCCTTAAAATCGCTGAAGGTGGAGCCGGCGGTGCTTGTGCCGATAGTGAATCAACAATTGGCAGACGCCGATCCGCAGATGCTGATGCCGGCGCTCAACACGCTGGCCGACATGGGCGCCGAAGCGGTGCCCTTCCTGATGGAGTCGCTCAAGAATCCCAAGGCCCGTTACTGGGCCACTGTTGCGCTGACTGAAATTGGTCCTGCGGCAGCGCCGGCAATTGCATTGCTCACCAAGGCGGTGGCCGGTGGCGAAGCTGATGAAGGGGGTAGCGAAGAGCGGATGCAGGCCATTTTAGCGCTGGCAGCGATCGGCAAACCAGCCGCCGGCCCGGCAGATCCTGCCGCCACTGCCGAACTGGTCAAAGCGATGGAGTCGAGCGATGAATCGCTGCGGTGTGCTGCTGCTTTTGCGCTGGGAAGGATGCGGGCTGTAACCGCCGACAAAGCACTCGAAAAAGCCGCCGGCGACAGCGATTTATTTTTGGCATCGATTGCCGCGTGGGCTAGGGCCCGCATCGATCCAGCCAATAAGTCACTCGTGGAAAAAGCGGTGGCTGCACTGCAAGCAAACTTGAAAAGCGAGAAGCCGAATGTGCGCAGCGGATCGATCTCGGCCCTCTCGGATTTGACCGATGAACTCGGCCCAGCGGCCGAGGCCTTGCTGGCCGATCAATTTGTTGTGTTCTTGACCGATCTGGATCCTGCCGTGCAGTCCAGCGCAGGGGCGGCACTGGTGAGGCTCGGGGCGGGGTCTGTGGCGGCTCTGCAAAAGAGTCTCGCCGATCCTCAAGTGCGAGTGCATGCGATGGAAGTGCTGGTCGCGATCGGGCCACTGGCAAAGCCGGCGATGGCGGCAATGATCGAGGCGCTTTCCGACAGCGATCTGGCTTTTCAGGGGGACGCGACCATGGCGATTGCCGCGATGGGTTCAGATGCCGCCGCGGCTGTGCCGGAGCTAGAAAAAATCATCGCTGTAGAGGAGGGCGAGCCGGGCCTGCTCTACTCGGCGGTCTATGCGCTGGGTCGGATTGGCCCGGCGGCCAAGCCGGCTGCGGCGAGGCTTTTGCAACTGACAAAATCGAAAGATGAAATGCTGGCGACAGTGGCAGTCTGGGCCGCTTTAAAAATAGAGCCGCTCGATCAATCGCTGATTGCCACTGCGGTGCCGCTGCTGCGCAGATCACTCAAGGGCGATCAGGAGCTGGTGCGTCTGGAAGCGGCCGTGGCACTGGGAGATATTGGGCCTGCGGCAATCACAGCCATTCCGCTTTTGGAACTGATTTCCGAAGACGACCCCGTGAAAGCCGTCCGCTCGGCCGCCGCTGAAGCCCTGAAAAAGATTCGCATCCAGTAGGGTCATTGCCGGTGTGAGTTTGAGCGATCGCGCAAGCTTTAACGGCTGCGGCTTCTTTTTCTTGAGTGCCCTCCCTCCGGCGGCCGATTTGTTGAAAAAGGGGGTCCCCCTTATTTCGCGAGTTGTGAGGTTTTCAACGGAGGATGGAGCGATGGCAAAGATCGGTTTTTTCCACAAACTCTGGCTGACGCGATTTTCCAAGCCGGCCGGCGATCGGGCTATCTATCGCCATGTTCTCCAGAACACTCCGAGGCGGATCATCGAAATGGGGATCGGCACGCTGGGCCGCGCCGAACGGCTGCTGGGTCTGGTGAACTCCTTGCAGGCCGATGGCGGCCTGCATTATGTGGGCCTGGACCGCTTTGAAGCTCGGCTGCCCTCCGATGTGCCCGGCGTTTCACTTAAGCAGGCCCATCAGCGGTTGCACTCTTTGGCGAGGGTGCAACTTGTGCCTGGCAATATCGATTCTTCGCTGTCGCGGCTGTGCAATCATCTGGGCGTTTTTGATTTGGTGCTGATCTCTGCCGACAACGACGAACGCCATCTGAAGCGAAGCTGGTTTTTTATTCAGCGCATCATCAATGCGCAGTCCACAATCCTCTTTGAGACCCGAGCAACGGGCACGTCCTGTGGGGAGTGGAAGGTGATCGACAAGGCCCAGATCGATCGACTGGCTTCGCAGACACTGCTGAAGCGTGCCGGCTGACGGCCAGCCAAGCGCCCGGGGCTCCAAAGCCTAGTGCGGTGGAAAAGCAGGGGCTTCGGGGCTACAGTGGAGCGGAGCTGATTCGCCTCAAACGTAAGCCGATCAATGTCCCCGGTTTCTCTTTCTCACCGCAAGGCTCTGCCGCCACTATGACCATCCCGCCCCGCACGCTGCTTGAAAAAATTTGGGATGAGCACTTGGTCGCTGCACCTCAAGGGGAGCAACCGATGCTCTACATCGATTGCCATCTGGTGCATGAGGTGACAAGTCCGCAAGCCTTTGAAGGACTCAGGCTTGCGCAGCGGCGGATCCGTCGCCCCGAAGCGACGTTTGCCACGCCCGATCACAATGTGCCGACAACCGACCGACGATTGCCGATCACCGATCTGATCTCCAAGCAGCAGATCGACACGCTGCGGAGCAACTGCCAAGAGTTTGGCGTGAGGCTGTTTGACCTTGGCGATGCCGATCAGGGGATCGTTCACATCATTGGTCCGGAACTGGGAATCACGCAGCCCGGCATGACGATTGTCTGCGGCGATAGCCATACCGCCACGCACGGTGCCCTGGGCGCTTTGGCCTTCGGTATCGGCACCAGCGAAGTGGAGCACGTGCTGGCCACGCAGACCTTGCGGCAATCAAAGCCCCGTTCGTTTGAAGTGCGAGTCGATGGGGCCTTGCATCCGGGCATCACGGCCAAAGACCTCGTGCTCTTTCTCATAGGCAAGCTTTCGACTGAGGGTGGAACGGGCTATGTGATCGAATACACCGGCCCCTGCATTCGGAAACTCACAATGGAAGAGCGGATGACCGTCTGCAATATGTCGATTGAGGCGGGTGCCCGCGCCGGCATGATTGCGCCCGATGCCGTCACATTTGACTACCTTCGGGGGCGTGATTTTGCCCCGCCCGATTTTGCGGCGGCGGTGGCCCGCTGGGAAACGCTGCCCTCAGATCCGGGCGCCATCTATGACCGCATGGAAATCTTCAATGGCGGCGATGTGGTGCCGCAGGTGACGTGGGGCACCAATCCCGCGCAGGTCGTGGGCATCGATGCAGTCGTGCCCGATCCGGCAGATTTCGCCGATCCCAGCGACCGTGAATCGGGCGTGCGGGCGCTTGAATACATGGGACTTGTCAGCGGCCGACCGATCGTGGAGATTCCACTCGACCGGGTTTTTATCGGCTCCTGCACCAATAGCAGGATTGAAGACTTGCGGGCCGCAGCCCGAGTGGTGCGAGGCTATCGCGTTGTTTCCAGCGTTCACGCGATGGTGGTGCCCGGCAGCGGCCGCGTGAAGCGGCAGGCAGAGCAGGAGGGGCTCGACCGACTCTTCACCGACGCTGGCTTTGAATGGCGAGAAGCTGGCTGCAGCATGTGTTTGGGAATGAATCCCGATACGCTGGCCCCGGGAGAACGCTGCGCATCGACGAGCAACCGAAACTTTGAAGGCCGACAGGGCAAGGGAGGCCGCACGCATTTGGTTTCCCCGGCCATGGCCGCCGCCGCCGCCGTCAGTGGCCACTTTGTTGACATCCGTCAGTGGCAGTATCGTTAGAGAGAGAATCCCTTCATGCAACCCTTCACAACACACACTGGCATTGTCGCGCCCCTCGATCGAGCCAATGTCGATACCGATCAGATCATCCCCAAACAGTTTCTCAAGCGCATCGAGCGGACGGGCTTTGGCCAGTTTTTGTTTTTTGACTGGCGTTCACTGTCGGACGGCACGCCAAACCCCGATTTCGAACTCAACCGTCCCGAGTATGCCGGGGCCAGCATTCTGCTGGCCCGCCGCAACTTCGGCTGTGGTTCCAGTCGCGAGCATGCTCCGTGGGCCCTAGCCGATTACGGCTTTCGCGTTGTGATCGCGCCGACATTTGCAGATATTTTCTTTTCCAATTGTTTTCAAAACGGAATGCTGCCGATCCGTCTTGATGAGCAGGATGTCGAAACTCTTTTTCAACGCGCCACCAGCAGGCCCTACCGACTGCATGTCGACCTTACGGCAGGCACCCTTTCCGACGACGCCGGCTTTTCCAGAGAGTTTCAGATCGATCCCTTTCGTCGTACCTGCCTGTTGAATGGCCTCGATGCCATTGCCCTTTCGTTGCAGCAATCCGACAAGATTGCTGCCTGGGAAGCCTCCCACGGAGTGCGGCCCGTGTCTGATGTTTTGGGCAACACACGATAGGGAACGCGGATGAAAATTGCTTTTCTGACAGTCACAGCCATGTATCTGGCGATCGTCAGCGGCGGGCTCTTTTCCGAGTTGCGAGCCGAGTCTGGTGAGAGGGCGACTCTCTCGGTGTTAGCCGACAACCTACCGGGGGCCGGTGATCTTGCGGCCCCGCCCACAGGCCAGACTCTGTATGTCATCGACGCCGAGCAACAGGCCGTTGTGGCGATTGACCCCTTCGATCCGAATAAACGCTGGACGGCGATTGCATCTGCTCAAAGAAAAGAGCCATTCAGTAGTCCGGACGAGGCATTCGCGGCAGGTAAAAACAGGGCGACCCTGATTGCCGTTGCCTGCATCGATTCCAGCACTCTAGTGGCTGTCTGTCAGGCGGGGACTCTTTGGTCGCTCCAGAGCTATCGGCTCAATCCACCGGGAGTTACTGCCGATCTGTCCGTGCCGCTGCAAAGTGTCTCGCTGGGCACGGCAGACGGATCGGCTGCAGCCGTTCGACTGGCCGTCAGCCACTCACGGAACTGGCTGGTCGTCACGGGCTTACCGGCCCCGCTGGCGGCTGTGATCCGCGTGCCGATTGCCGGAGTGCGAATGGGGGCAACGACAACCCGCAACGTGCCAGCCTTAGAGGCGCTGCGACCCACAGCCGTGGCCGTCAGCCCATTCGACGAATTGGTGCTTTTCGCGACGCGACTCAAAGAGCCATCCGATCGGGCAATCTTTGTCTCTTACTACTCGCCTTTAAGTCCGCAGCAGTTGCTCTCGATCGATACGCGACTCAAAACCATTCACGACGCAGCCTTTTGCCGAGCCGACGGCACGCTCTGGGTGGTGGCTGGAGAGCCTGGGTCGGAGACATCTCCCGAGGGTCTGTGGCGTCTGGATGCGACGCTTGAGAATTCGCGACAGGCCATCCAAGCCACCTGCATTGTCAGGCTGGCAGCTCCCCGATCGCTGGTCTGTTTGTCGGATCGGGCGATCATCGTTATGCACGGCGATGCGAGGCGAACCATTGTTCGCGTCGATCCATCGAAGCCCTAATGCCCCCCGTACCACTTGCTGGCTCCGTTGAAAAGGTCTTGTCATGACAGCGTCGCGGCGTGAAAAAATTGAAGAGATGTTGCGGGACGATCCCGACGACATTTTCCTGCGTTACAGTTTGGCCTTGGAGATGGAGGCCACAGGCGAGTGGCAGGCGAGCCTCGACATTCTGGAATCACTCGCCCGCGGTACGCCGGCCTATGTGCCAGCCTTCCAGATGGCGGCGCAGCATTTGATCAAGCAGGAACGCTTGACCGAAGCCCGGGCTGCATTGCGTGAAGGAATCGACGTGGCACGGCAGCAGGATAAGAGCCATGCGGCCGGCGAGATGGCCGAACTCCTGATGAGCCTCGGTGAGGCAGGGGAAGGCTGAGAGATTTCGATGTCAGTGGGCGATGGGCTGGCAGGGCGGTTCGGCCGATTCTGCGCCGCGAGTGATCGTAAATCCCAACTCGTGGATCATTTTGTAATCCGCCTCGGGGAGTTGGCCCTGAGTGGTCAGGTAGTCGCCCACAAAGATTGAGTTGGCAGCGTAGAGGCCCAGTGCCTGCATGCTTCCCAGATGAATCTCACGCCCTCCGGCAATGCGAATCTCGGCGGTCGGATTGATCAGTCGCATCATGGCCAGAGCCCGTAGGCAGTCGCGGGGATTGAGCCGATTGGTCGTTTCCAGCGGCGTACCATCGATCGCATTCAGGAAATTGAGCGGAATTGATTCGACATTCAGGCTGCGGAGTTCCATCGCCATGTCGATCAAGTCGTCGTGTGTCTCGCCCATGCCAATGATGCCGCCACTGCAAAGTTCGAGGCCTGCTGTGCGACAGGCCTGGAGCGTTTTGAGGCGATCGGCGTAGGTGTGGGTTGTGCATATCTCCGGATAGAAGCGTGCGCTTGTGTTGAGATTGTGATTCACCTTGTCGACGCCCGCTGTGGCTAGTCGTTGGGCTTGCTCGGGCGTGAGCAATCCCAAGCAGGCGCAGATATTGAGATCGTAAAGCTGTTTGATCTCGGGCACGATGCGGCAGACGGCATCCATCTCCCGCTCCGTTGGGCCCCGCGCCGAGATGACGATGCAGAATGTCTTCGACTGTCGCTCGACGGCGAGCTTTGCAGCGGCAAGGAGTTTGGGCGCAGAGAGCAGGTTGTAGCGGGGAATCTCGGCGTCCGACACCTTTGACTGGGAGCAGTAGCCACAGTCTTCCGGGCACAGACCGCTCTTGGCATTCATCAGAAAAAAGAGTTGAACGGTCGAACCAAAAGCATGGTGCCGCACCCGCCACGCAGCGGCCAAGAGATCAAGCAGCTCCATGTCGGACGATTCGAGCACAGCCTTGGCTTCCTGCCTTGAAATCGCTTCGCCAGAGAGTGCGCGAGTCGCCATGGCGTGCCAGCGGGTCGAGCCAGATTCTTCAGAGGCACTCGTCGGCGTGCCGGAATAAAACTCTGCGAGAGACATGCGGCGTTTCTAAAAAGGGTGAACTGGGCAAGCAACTGGGAAAGAGGGGGCCTTTCCGCAGCCCAGAATCTATTCGATGGAGGCCTCTTCTGACAAAGCATGTTGGCAAAACATCGAAACATCCAAAGCTTTGCAGCCCGCACAACCGATAGATCGTGGAGCAGGATGTGGGTAACAGTGACAGCCAACAGCAAAGGTTGAAAAGCAGATGCCTTTTACACGACAAGCAGAAGTCTGCCTGATTGCAGTGCTCGCCGCGGCCGCCAGTTTTTCGGCACTCAGTGCCTTTGGTGAACAATCCTATTCGGTCGTTGCTCAGTCGAACGCAGCATCGGCTGCTACCGGCCGTCGCCCGCTGGCGAAGCGCATTGTTGCCGCCAATCAGTCAACCCTCGAGTTATCCAAGCCGAAAGCACAGGCAGTCGGTGTTCCGATGGACGCTCTGGAAACAGCGACAGAAACAGCGACGCTGCCGACAAACAACGAAATCTCTGAAATCACCATCGCCAGGCCTTCGCGGACTCAGTCGCAGCCACCAGCCAGAGTGACGCTGCCAGACGAAATGCTCAAGCCAATAGCCGGTCCGCAATCAGTTGTGTCGGCGTGGCCCACTGGAGCCGTACGGGATGCGTTGCTCAAGCGAGTCAAAATTGCACTGGCTGGATCTCCTCGTCTGAGCGAGCTCCTAGCCGTTCCAGAAAAGCTGATCGAGAGCGAGACTGACCAGATCGTAGAAACAGCACTGGAAGACGAGCCGGAAGTGGCCGATGCAGAGGAAGTGGCCGGCGTAGAAGAAGTGGCAGACCTGCTGATGCAGGAGCCCGCAGAGCCACTCAAACGCATCGATCATCATTTGGTGCAACCGCTGGCAGAAGTTCCAGCGTGGCTGGAGTTTGATGTGCGGGAGTCGCGATCGCTTCTCAAAGAAGGGGAGCAGGTCGTGCTGCGAATTGCCGTGCGCAATATCGGCGGCCTGGCGGCTGAGGGAGTGACGGCCACCATTTTCTTTTCCGAAGGCATTGAACCGGTGCAGGCAATTGGATATGCGGCGGACGTCTCCCTGGGCGAAGTGCGTTTTCAAACAATCGAATCTCTTTCGCCGGGTGCATCCGTGAACCTCCTGGTGACAGCGGTTGGCACGCAGGCGGGCAAAGTCGTTTACCGCGGCGAACTGCAGTGCAGCCAATTGCCCGGCAATTTAGCCCGCGAGGGAGCCGTCATGGTCAGCCCTCGCCAACGGGAATAACACCCAATAGTCTGCTGGAGCGGATAAAAATGGAGCCACAAGCCGGGCCTCTGCACTCCGTCATATTGTGGCGATGGTTTTCTATCCCACGCCCCGTCGCTTGCGCTCCGGGCTTTTCAAGATGGGGCGCAGCGGCATCCGGTGGCCCCAATTGCTTCCTTCCGGAAAAGCCCGTAGCGCCAGCGAGGGAGAGTTGGCGGGCCGCATTATTGAAAGCCACCGCCAC
>Ga0209284_10005318_pt1 | contig 13470 bp, 14 predicted proteins | sample FRY03_FD_187211 | JGI IMG/M metagenome (GOLD analysis project Ga0209284, IMG submission 187211) | Freshwater microbial communities from Lake Fryxell liftoff mats and glacier meltwater in Antarctica - FRY-03 (SPAdes) (version 2) | ecosystem: Environmental > Aquatic > Freshwater > Ice > Glacier... | reverse complement strand
TACGCCGCCAACCTTCAAACGCCCCAAACACCAGATTCAGTCATAGCTCGGCGATGGCTTGGCGCGTGATTGGCTGGTACCGGCAGCGCTGGCATATCGAGCAATTCTTCCGCACCCTGAAACAGCAGGGCCTGCAACTGGAAGACAGCCAGTTGGAAAACGCCGGGCGGTTGATCAAGCTGACCGCGATTGCCGCCCGTGCCGCTTGCACCATCATGCAACTCGTCCAAGCGCGCGATGGCAGGTCCGGGCAGGACGCCAGGATCACCTTCTCGCCCCCCGAAATCGAAATCCTCCACGCAATCCTGCCCGAACTCGAAGGCAAGACCGCGCTCCAGAAGAACCCTCATCCGCCTGAAACACTTGCCTGGGCCGCGTGGATCATCGCCAAGCTCGGCGGATGGGACGGCTATCCAAAATCCAAACCGCCCGGCCCGATAACCTTCCGCCACGGTCTCCAATACTTCAAATCCCTCGCCCACGGATGGAGGCTCAGAAATGTGTGAATCGCCTAGCCGACAAGCTGGAGGCCGTGATGAAGACCATACCGCTGGGCCGGTTGGGGATCCGTCTGAAATTGGCGCGCTGGTGGCGTTCCTCGTTTCAGATCAAGGCGGTTTCATCACCGGCGCCACGCTTGATGTGAACGGTGACCTGCTGATGCGCTGAGACGGGTTTCGCCGGGGGGGGGCTGAGAACCGAACCACGCCATTCATGGCAAAGCGGCACTTGGACAGCCAGGGCGGTCTATACCCGGGTATCCGTCATCCGGCCAAGGATGTCCGCCGCCCGTTTGACCCCGAACCTGCGGATCAGACGGCCCCTGACATCATCCACCGTGCGCACGGATAGACCAAGGCTGCCTGCAATCTCTTTGCTGAAAAGACCCTGATTCATCAGGCCAAGAACCTGGCGTTCCCGTTTGGTCAATGTCAGCGCCGGTGCCGTATCGGCCATCCTGGCAAAACTCATCACCACGCGGTCAAGCGGGGCTGTCGGGGTCAACGTCCGGGCGCGAAAGCGGCACCACAGACTTTGCCCGTCGCGGTGCCGCACCAGACGTTCGTCCGTATAGTCTGTGCCACCGTGCAACCGCGCCAGCCCTATATCGCGGATTCCCAGAAACTCTTCATGTGAGCCATAGAACATGCGGAAGGATTGTCCGATCAGATCTGCTGGCACATACCCCACCATCGCGGCAAAGGTTGCGTTGCAACTGCGGATCAGGCGGTTTTCGGTCAATACAATGCCCACTGGCGCTGCCTCAAAGGCAGCCAGCCGAAAGTCGTCGGGTGAAATAGGGGGGTGCATACCGTATGAATACGGTATTGATACCGTATGACGCAAAGTGAAAAATACTGCCAACGACAAAAGGGGATCGCATTGGCGCAACGGACACACAAGGACCGGGTTGACGACCTTGCCGCGCAGATTTCGGGGCGGCGCGATGATCTGATTGCCTTGACCCAGGATCTTATCCGTATTCCCACGCTTAACCCGCCGGGCCAGCATTACCGCGATATTTGCAACTATCTTGACCGCCGCCTGCGGGCCAGCGGCTTTGCCACCGAACTCTTGCGGGCCGAGGGGACTCCGGGCGATTGCACAGCCTATCCCCGCTGGAACATCGTGGCGCGACGCGAGGGCGCGCTGCCCGGCGATTGCGTGCATTTCAATGCACATACAGATGTGGTCGAGGTTGGCCACGGCTGGACCACCGACCCTTTTGGCGGGGCGCTGATCGACGGAAAGATTTACGGGCGCGGCGCGTGCGACATGAAGGGCGGGCTTGCCGCCGCCATCATCGCGGCCGAGGCTTTCATCGCCGCTTTCCCCGAGTTTCGCGGCGCCATCGAGGTTTCGGGCACAGCGGATGAGGAATCGGGCGGCTATGGCGGTGTCGCCTATCTGGCAGAGCGGGGGTATTTCTCGCCGTCGCGGGTGCAGCACGTCATCATCCCCGAACCGCTGAACAAAGATCGCGTCTGTCTGGGCCATCGCGGCGGCTGGTGGGCCGAGATAGAAACGTTTGGTGAAATTGCACATGGCTCCATGCCATTTCTGGGTGATTGTGCGGTGCGCCACATGGGTGCGGTGCTGCACAGCTTTGAGACGAACCTGTATCCGGCCATGGCGGCGCGGCACACCGCGATGCCCGTCGTGCCCGAAGGCGCGCGTTCGTCCACGATGAACATCAACGCCATCCACGGTGGTCAGGCGGAAAACCCGCCGGGATCCACCGCCCTGCCCGCACATTGCGTGCCTGATTCCTGCCGCATCACCATCGACCGGCGCTTTCTGGTTGAGGAATCGCTGGACAGCGTGCGTGATGAGGTGGTCAGCCTTCTGGAAACGCTGAAGCATGACCGCCCAAAGTTCGACTATGCGCTGCGCGAGCTGAACCATGTCTTGCCCTCAATGACCGATCAGAACGCGCCGATTGCGCAGACCGTGGCCCGGGCCATAGCAGACGTGATCGGCCATGAAGCCAGCTTTGTTGCATCGCCCGGCAGCTATGATCAAAAGCATATCGACAGGATCGGCAAATTGAAGAACTGTGTTGCTTATGGGCCCGGGATACTTGAGCTTGCCCACAAGCCCGACGAATATATAGGCGTGGATGACATGATCGACAGCGCCACAGTGATGGCGCGATCACTGGCCGCTTTGCTCTTGCCTACCCCGGACTGACCACCAACAAGGGACAAGATGACCATGAGCGACATAAGCCGACTTCTTACTGCCAGTGCGATTGCGCTGTTTGCCGGATTGGGCGTGGCACAGGCGCAGACCGACATCACAGTCGCGATGCAGCTAGAGCCGCCAAACCTGGACCCCACGGGTGGCGCGGCCGAGGCTATTGATTCTGTGACCTATTCCAACATCTATGAGGGGTTGACCCGGTTCGCCTCGGACGGGTCTGTCGTCCCGGGTCTGGCGGCCAGCTGGGAAATTTCCGCCGATGGGTTGGTCTATACGTTCAAGTTGCACCAAGGTGTCACGTTCCACGATGGCAGCGCCTTTGACGCCGAGGATGTGAAGTTCAGCCTTGACCGCGCCCGCGCCGACGACAGCACCAATGCCCAGAAGCCGCTGTTCGCGCAGATCGCGGATGTGACGGTGATTGACGCAGCGACAGTGCAGATCACCCTCAGCCAGCCGAATGGCAGCCTGCTGTTCAACCTGGCCTGGGGGGATGCGGTGATCGTGGCGCCAGAGTCGGCCGCGACGAATACGACCAACCCGGTCGGCACCGGGGCGTTTACCTTTGTCAACTGGGTGCAGGGCGACCGCATTGATCTGGCCCGCAACGCAAATTACTGGGGCACGCCTGCCGTACTGGAGACGGCGACCTTCCGCTTTATCTCGGACCCGACGGCCGCGTTTGCGTCGGTGATGGCCGGGGATGTGGATGTATTTTCCGGCTTTCCTGCACCCGAAAACCTGCCGCAATTCGCCGCTGACCCCCGGTTTCAGGTGATTGTCGGCTCGACCGAGGGTGAGACTATTCTGGCAATGAACAACAAGCTGCCGCCGTTTGAAAACGTGCTGGTCCGCGAGGCAGTCAGCCACGCCATCGACCGGCAGGCGATCATTGATGGCGCGATGTTCGGCTATGGCATGCCCATCGGCACGCATTTTGCGCCGCACAACCCGGCCTATGTCGATCTGAAGACAGGATCGGCCTATGACCCCGACCGCGCCCGCGCCCTTCTGGCCGAGGCGGGCCTGCCTGACGGGTTCACAACCACGCTGAAACTGCCGCCGCCATCTTATGCGCGGCGCGGCGGCGAAATCATCGCAGCGCAGTTGCGTGCCGTAGGAATCGAGACCGAGGTCAGCAATCTGGAATGGGCGCAATGGCTGGAACAGGTATTCAAAGGCAAGGATTTCGGCCTGACCATCGTCAGCCATACCGAGCCTATGGATATTAACATCTATGCCAATCCCGAGTATTATTTCCAATATGACAACCCTGACTTTCAGGCGCTGATGACCGAACTGACCGCCACGACCGACCCGGAAAAGCGGACTGCCCTGCTGCAAAAGGCCCAGACGATAATCGCCGAAGATTACGTCAACGGGTATCTTTTTCAGTTGGCGGCCCTGACGGTGGCCAAGGCGGGTGTGCAGGGACTGTGGCCCAATGCGCCGGTGGCGTCCATTGATCTGACCGCAGTAAGCTGGGTCAAGTGACGCTGATGGCCCTCGACGTCCTTTTGCTGCCGGGGCCATTTTTGCGATGATCGGCTATGTTTTGCGCCGCTTTGTATCGCTGATCGTCAGTCTTGTCGTGGCAAGTCTGGTGATTTTCATGGTGGTCGAGGTGGCACCGGGCGATCCTGCGGCTTTTATGCTGGGGATGAGCGCGCAACCCGACACTCTGGCCGCGTTGCGCGCCGAGCTTGGCTTGGATGTGGCCAAGCCCCAGCGGTATCTGAACTGGGTCAGCGGTATGGTGCAGGGCGATTTCGGCACCTCTTACACCTATCGTACCCCGGTGGCGGGCATGATCGCCGACCGGATGTGGATTTCGCTGCCGTTGGCGGTCTATGCGCTGGTGCTGTCGACCCTGATCGCATTTCCCGCAGGCATCTATGCCGCCAGCAGGCGGGGTCGCGCGGGCGATATCGCGGTGATGGGGGCTACGCAACTGGGGGTGGCGGTGCCGAACTTCTGGTTCGCGATGATCATGGTACTGATCTTTGCGATCAATCTTGGCTGGTTCTCGGCTGGCGGATTTCCGGGATGGGACAAGGGGTTCTGGGGCGGGATCAAGGCCCTGACCCTGCCCGCCATCGCGCTTGCCCTGCCGCAGGCGGCAATCCTTGCGCGGGTCATGCGGTCATCCTTGCTGGACATGCTGGGCGAGGATTTCATCCGCACTGCGCGGGCCAAGGGGCTGAGAGCGCGGTCCGTGTTATGGAAACATGCGCTGCGCAACGCGATGATCCCGGTGCTGACCATCATCGGGCTGCAATTTTCATTCCTGCTGGCGGGCGGGATCATCATCGAGCAGGTGTTCTACCTGCCGGGTCTGGGGCGGCTGGTGTTTCAGGCGATCACACAACGCGACCTGATCGTGGTGGAAAGCGTGGTGATGCTGTTGGTCTTTGCAGTGATCGTTGTCAATTTTGTGGTCGATCTGACCTATGCGGCGGTTGATCCGCGGTTGCGGGTGCAGGCATGACGCGGCGCTGGCCGAACCGCAGCCTGATGATCGGGGCAGCACTTGCGCTGATATTCATCGCGGGTGGGTTTCTATCGCTGATCTGGACACCCTATGCCATTGATGGTGTTGATATTCCAAACAAGATGCTGCTGCCGACGGCTGCGCATTGGTTGGGCACGGATCATCTGGGGCGCGATATCTTGTCGATGATCATGGTGGGGGCGCAGACATCCATCGCGGTGGCGGTGCTGGCAGTGGGTATCGGAATGGGCGTCGGGATACCGCTGGGCCTGACGGCGGCGGCGCGGGCGGGCGGCTGGCTGGACGAATTTATCATGCGCGGCAACGATCTGGTGTTCGCCTTTCCGTCGTTGGTGATTGCCATTCTGATCACGGCGGTTTTCGGCCCCGGTGCGGTGAATGCAATCATCGCTATCGGCATCTTCAACATTCCGGTTTTTGCCCGCCTGACACGGGGAGCCGCCCTTAGCCTGTGGCAGCGGGATTTCATTCTTGCCGCGCGGGTGTCGGGCAAATCGGGGCTGCGGATATCGGTTGAACATATCCTGCCCAACATCACCAGCCTGATGATCGTGCAGGGCACCATCCAGTTTTCATTGGGCATTCTGGCCGAAGCGGGGCTGTCCTATGTCGGGCTTGGCGCGCAACCACCCATTCCCAGTTGGGGCCGGATGCTGGCGGAATCGCAGACGTTGGTCAGTCTTGCGCCGCAACTGGCGCTGATCCCCGGCCTTGCCATCGTGCTGACGGTGCTGGGCCTGAACCTTATGGGCGACGGGCTGCGCGACATGCTGGACCCCCGCATAAGGGCAGAGCGCTGATGCCGCTGTTGCATGTCGATCATTTGTCGGTGTCCATTCATGCGCACCCCGTGCTGCACGACATCAGCCTGCACGTGGATGCGGGTGAGATCGTGGCCCTGACTGGTGAGTCCGGGTCAGGTAAATCCATGACGTCGCTGGCGGTGATGGGCCTGTTGCCGCGTGGGGCGCAGGCTTCGGGGCAGATCCTGCTGGGCGGCACTGACCTGCTGGCGCAAAGCGAGGCGCAGTTGTGCGGGCTACGGGGCCGCGCGATGGGTATGATTTTTCAGGAACCGATGACGGCGCTGAACCCGGTGCAGACCATCGGCGATCAGGTGGCGGAAACGATCCTGATCCACGAACGCACATCGCGCAGCTTGGCACGTGACCGCGCGGCCGCCATGCTGGCCCGCGTCGGCCTGCCCACAGACCAGTTTCCACTGTCACGGTATCCGCACGAATTGTCGGGGGGGCAGCGGCAGCGGGTGGGTCTTGCAATGGCGATTGCTTTGCGTCCCCGCCTGCTGATCGCGGATGAGCCGACAACCGCACTGGATGTGACGACACAGGCGCAGATCCTTGACCTGCTAAAGGAACTGGTGGCCGATTTCGGGATGGGATTGCTGCTTATCACGCATGATCTTGCGGTGGTCAGCAGCATCGCCGACCGGATTGTCGTCATGCAAAAGGGCCATGTGGTAGAGACCGGCCAGACGGCGGCGCTGCTGGCGGCCCCGGTGCATCCCTATACCCGGATGCTGTTCGCGGCGTCGCGCCACCGGGTCGATCTGCCAAGCCCGCCCCCGCCTGTCCCGGTGCTGGAGGTGCGGCAGGTGGTGCGCGACTACCGCGTGCGGCGTGGGCTGCTGGGGCGGGCGGCGCGGGTTCGGGCGGTGGATGAGGTCAGCTTTACCTTGCAGCGCGGCGAACGACTGGGGCTGGTCGGTGAATCCGGGTGCGGCAAGTCTACGCTGACGCGGGCGATTCTGGGGCTGGAACAGGTGCAGGGCGGCACGATCACGCTGGAGGGTGCGCCGGTCTGGACCGATGCGCGCGCCAACCGGGCCGTGCGGCGCAAGATGCAGGTGGTGTTTCAAGACCCCTACGGGTCGTTCAACCCGCGCCACCGGGTCGACCGGCTGATCACCGAACCGTTCCATCTGCTGGACAGCCCCCCCACCGGCACCGCCCGGCAAGACGCGATTGCCGAGGCGCTGACTTCGGTCGGGCTGACCCCTGCGGATGCGGGCAAGTTTATCCATGAGTTTTCCGGCGGACAGCGGCAGCGCATTGCGATTGCCCGCGCGCTGATCATAAAACCCGCGCTGATCGTCTTTGATGAGGCGGTGTCGGCGCTGGATGTATCGGTGCGCGCACAGGTGCTTGACCTGCTGGCTGATCTTTGCCGCCGCTATCCGCTAAGCTATCTGTTCATCAGTCACGATCTGTCGGTGGTGCGGTCCATCACCGATCGGGTGATGGTGATGCAGGGCGGGCGGATTGTCGAAGAGGGCGCTACCGAGGCGGTGTTTTCCGCGCCGCAACATGCCTATACTCGTGCCCTGATTGCCGCCGCACCCCGGCTGCCTGACCTTGAAAGACCGTTGATCCATGCTTGATCTGTTGCGCACCGACCCCGCCCTTTGCCTGATCGGGGGCGAATGGGTGGCCCCGCTGGGTGGTCAAACCCTGCCCCTTAGCAATCCGTCAGACGGCACCCCCATCTGCCGGATCGCGCGCGGACAAACGGCTGACATCGACGCTGCCGTGGCCGCCGCCCATGCGGCGCGTGAAGGGGGCTGGGGCCGGATTACGGCGCTGGAGCGGGGACGAATCTTGACCCGGATCGGGGCGCTGGTGCTGGAACGGGCGGAATATCTGGCACGGCTTGAGGCGATGGATGTCGGCAAGCCGCTGGGGCAGGCGCGGGCCGATGCGGTTGCACTGGCTCGGTATCTGGAGTTTTACGGCGGGGCCGCCGACAAGGTGATGGGCGAAACCATCCCCTATCTGGACGGTTACACGGTCTATACGCTGCGCGAGGCGCATGGCGTGACCGGGCATATCGTGCCGTGGAATTACCCGATGCAGATCATTGGCCGGTCCGTGGGTGCGGCCCTCGCGATGGGCAATGCCTGCGTGCTGAAACCGGCAGAGGAGGCGTGTCTGACCGCCCTTGCCTTTGCCGCTATCGCGGTCGAGGCGGGGTTGCCTGCAGGTGCATTAAACGTGGTGCCGGGGTTGGGGGCCGAGGCAGGGGCGGCGCTGGCCGGGCACCCTGGGGTGCAGCACATTTCGTTCACCGGGTCGGTGGGCGTGGGCGTTCAGGTTCAGGCGGCGGCAGCGCGCAATGTGGTTCCGGTGACGCTGGAATTGGGGGGCAAGTCGCCGCAACTGGTGTTTGACGATGCCGATCTGGACCGCGCGCTGCCGTTTTTGGTGAATGCCGGCGTGCAGAACGCGGGGCAGACCTGTTCCGCCGCTTCACGTATTTTGGTGCAGCGTGGCGTCTATGCGCAGGTGCGCGACGCGATGGCGACCCGCTATGGCGCGCTGCGCGTGGGCCCTGCCGCGCGCAATCTTGAGGTGGGGCCGCTGATCTCGGCCAGACAAAAGGCGCTGGTTGAGGGGTTTTTGGCGCAGGGTGCCGATCTTGCGGTGGCCGGGCGGGGGCAGATCGTGGCCGATGCGCCTGCGGGCGGGCATTACGTGGTGCCGACCCTGTTTGCCGATGTCCCGGCGTCGCATGTTCTGGCGCAGAGTGAGGTTTTCGGCCCCGTTCAGGTGCTGATCCCGTTTGATGATGAGGCCGAGGCTTTGCGCATCGCCAATGGCACCGATTACGGACTGGTCGCGGCGATCTGGACCCGCGATGGCGCACGGCAGATGCGGCTGGCACGCGCGTTGCGCGCCGGGCAGGTGTTCATCAACAATTACGGTGCCGGGGGCGGCGTTGAACTGCCATTCGGCGGGGTTGGCAAATCCGGGCACGGCCGCGAAAAGGGGTTCGAGGCGCTGTACGGTTTTTCGGTGCTAAAGACTGTGGCGGCGTGGCATGGGTCGCTTTAGGCCCGGCGCTTGGTGAAAGGGCGATGATGAGACTGGCAGGCAAATGCGCAATCGTGACCGGGGCCGGGTCAGGATTTGGTGCAGGCATCGTGGCAAAATTCGCAGCCGAAGGCGCGCGGGTGATGGTGGCCGATATCAACCTTGACGCGGCACAGGCGGTGGCTGTCCAGTATGGCGGTGTGGCGCAGCGGGTCGATGTGGGTGACGGGGCATCGGTGCAGGGAATGGCGGCGGCGGCGCTGGCGGCCTTTGGGCACGTCGATATTCTGGTGAACAACGCCGGCGTCACGCATCTGCCCACGATGATGGAGGATGTGACCGAGGATGATTTCGATCGGGTGTTTCGCGTGAACATGAAATCGGTTTATCTGACCGCGCGGGCACTGGTGCCGGGGATGAAGACGAGGAAGACAGGCGCGATCCTGAACATCGCATCGACCGGCGGGGTGTCGCCCCGGCCACGGCTGAACTGGTACAATGCCTCCAAAGGGTGGATGATCACAGCCACCAAGGCGATGGCGGTAGAGTTGGCTCCGTTCGGGGTGCGGGTCAATGCGCTGAACCCGGTGGCGGGCGAGACGCCGCTGCTGAAAGCCTTTATGGGTGAGGATACGCCGGAAATGCGGGCGAAGTTTCTGGCAACCATCCCGATCGGGCGGTTTTCGACTCCGCAGGACATGGGCAATGCGGCATGTTTTCTGTGCTCGGACGAGGCAAGCATGATCACCGGCGTGGCGATGGAGGTGGACGGTGGGCGTTGCATCTGATGCACGTGGCGGGGTGCCCGGATGATCCCCGGCCCGCGCAACCTGATCACCGATGTGCCCGGTCTGCGGGTTGGCAATGCGCAGGACGCGTTGCTGAAATCGGGGACCACGGTGCTTGTGGCGGATGCGCCGTTCACGGCGTCGGTGCATGTAATGGGCGGGGCACCCGGTACGCGGGAAACCGATTTGCTGGCGACGGACAAATCGGTAGCGGCGGTGGATGCGCTGGTGCTGTCGGGGGGGTCGGCGTACGGGCTGGATGCCTGTTCGGGCGTTACCGACAGCTTGCGCGCCATGGGCCGGGGGTTTCGGGTGGGGTCAGCGCTGATCCCGCTGGTGCCGGGGGCAATCCTGTTTGATCTGCTGAACGGCGGGGCAAAGGACTGGGTTGAGAATCCGTACCGTGCGCTGGGGCAGTCCGCACTAAAGGCGGCGGCAGAGCAGTTTGACATTGGCAGCGCAGGCGCAGGCATGGGCGCGCTGAGTGCGATGCTGAAAGGGGGGCTGGGCTCTGCGTCCTTTGTACTGGAGGGCGGGGTGACTGTGGGCGCGCTGGTCGCGGTTAATCCGGTCGGAAGTGTGACCACACCCGGAGAGCGGCATTTCTGGGCCGCCCCCTTTGAGGTTGCTGGCGAATTTGGCGGTTTGGGCCCTGACCATGCAAGCGGGCTTTGTGGTCCCTACGCCAGCCGCAAGGCGCAACTGGCCACCCGCGCTAATACCACCATCGCCATTGTTGCCACCGACGCGGCCCTGACCAAGGCGCAGTGTCAGCGACTGTCGGTGGCCGCGCATGACGGAATTGCGCGTGCCATTGTGCCTGCGCATACGCCGCATGATGGCGATCTGGTGTTTGCGCTGTCGACAGAGGCGATACCTGTGTCCGAGATGGCGCTGGTCGACATCGGGTCCGCGGCTGCCCATTGCCTTGCGCGCGCGATTGCCCGCGCGGTGTTTGCCGCAACCCCGGCCCCCGGTGATCTGCTGCCCTGCTGGAGGGATCGCTGATGCCACTGCTGGTTACCCAATCCGCGCTGGCGGATCTTCCCATGCTGGCAGTTAGCATGGCACCAAAGGCGGGCCATTCCATGTGCCCGCCCCATACAAGGGTGGCACCATGACCAACGACTGTCTGGGCAACCCGGTCAGCCATGCCCCGGCGGCGGCGCTGCGGGGGATCAACGATTTCATCCACGGCTTTCTGTCCTATCAGAACACGGCCGTAAACGTGCTTGGCGCGGCCGAGGTCCATCCGGATTGCTGTCTGGCCAATGCTTATGCCGCGATGATCTGGATGTTTCTGGAGGCCCCCGCGGCCCCGGCAAAAGCAGCCCCTTTCGTTGTGGCCGCCCTTGCCGCCAAAGATGTGACCCCACATGAGGCAATGACGGCGCAGGTCGTGTCTGCCTGGGCCGATGGCGATATTCCCCGGGTGCTGACCCTGTGCGAGACGATCGCGGTGCAGCATCCGACTGATCTGGCCATCATCAAGATTGCGCAGTATCACCTGTTCAATCAGGGCGACATGGCGGGAATGTTGCGGCTGGCGCTGTGCGCGCTGCCTGCCGGACAGAACAGCCCCTATGTTCATGGCATGATCGCCTTTGGCTATGAACAATGCCATTTGCTGCCCGAGGCTGAAGCGGCGGCCCGCCGCGCCATCGCCATCGAACCCACAGACCCTTGGGCGCATCATGCGCTGGCGCATGTCATGCTGACGCAAAGCCGCGCGGCCGAGGGGATCGTCTTTCTGGAGGGGGTCGCAGACAGCTGGGCCGGGCTGAACTCTTTTATGCGATCCCACAATTGGTGGCATCTGGCGTTGTTCTATATCAGCCGGGGGCGCAGTGCGGATGTGCTGCGCAGCTATGACAGCCACGTCTGGGGCATTGCCAAGACCTATTCGCAAGATCAGGTTGGCGCTGTATCTTTGCTTGCACGGATGGAGTTTGCAGGGATCAACGTCGGTGACCGCTGGGCCGATGTTGCAGACCATATTGCAGCGCGCGGACCGGACACTGTGCTGCCGTTTCTTACGCTGCAATATCTTTATGCGCTGGCCCGCGTCGGGCGGGCCGAGGCTGCCACGCTGATGCAGGCGGTGGAACAGCGCGCCGCCACGCAAACACATGACCAAACGGCATGGGCCGAAGTGGCCCTTCCGGCCGCGCAGGGTAGCCCATCAAACCGGAGTGACCAATGGATCGCGTATTTAGATCGGCAGATGACGACACACTGATCGGATTGGTGAAAAGTGCGAAGGGCCGTCTGGTGGTTATCGCACCTGCCCTGACAAAGTCCGTTGCCAGCGCGGTTGCGGACCGCATGGCCGATCTTGGCACCCTGTCGATGACAGTCATTCTGGATGCCGACCCCGAGGTTTACCGGCTTGGCTACGGCGATGTGGAAGCGCTGGACATCATCCGCAAGGCAAGTATCGACGCCCAGTTTGACCTGCGTGAACAACAGGGCATCCGGATCGCCATCGTCATGTCGGACGACCAGACGCTGATCTATTCGCCCGTGCCGCGCAACATCGAGGCCGGTTCGAAAACCGACGAAAAGCCAAACGCCGTATTCCTGACGGCAGGAAAGATCGAGGCAGTCGCAGAAGCGGCAGGGGCCGCTATGCCGACAGCTGATCTGGCAGGGCCGGTCGTTGTACCCGAAATCGGGACTGTTGCACTTGTACCTGCACGGATCGAAGAAACCAAAAAAGACCTGTACACCAATCCGCCGCAGGATTTCGACGTGAGCCGAAAGCTGCGGATGTTCTCTTCGCAAGTAGAATATGTTGAGCTTTCGGTGACAAATTACCGACTGAGCACCGGAAAGATCAAACTTCCCCAAGAGTTTGGCATGGCGAACGACAAGAAGCTGCGCGATCAGATTTCAGCCCAGATGACATCGCCCTTCAAGGGTATCGGCCCCCAGACTATCAACCTGACTAATGGCGAGGATTCGGAGCAGGGCGAGGTCGATGAACAACAACTCGCCGCCGAGCGGAAAGAGATCGAAGACACCTTTACCTATGTCGTTCCCAACAAGGGCAGGATCATTCTGAAAACTGATAAGGAAGCGTTTAAGAAGCAGATCGCCACCTTCAAGAACTTGGTGACCCGATATCAGGATGCAATGAAGGAGGCAGTTCAGAAGGGCGAGGAAGCGTTCGAAGTGCTTCTGGTTGCAGAGTTCCTTGAACGCTGGAAGGCAAATGCGCCCGGTAATTTGAAACGGCGATATGGCAATCCGACCGACGCGCAGATCACTAGCGCGATCAAGGACCAGGCGAGGCGACTGTTTGCCAATACTGTTGAGTTCCGCCCGCCCGAGGTTAGTCTCAATTTCAAGGGCATCACCTATGAGGATATGAACGACCCGGGGTTCCGAGATACGCTGCACAAGGCGATGGCCAGAACCGGGATCAGCCCAAAGGTAATAGCCAAGCTGTTCGAGACAGGAACCCCAAGTTCGACAGTTAAACGCGTAAGTGATTGATATTATTATGGTGTAATAGCCAAAAATGTAACTACGGGGCCCTATCGGGCGGGTTTTGGCAGGCTCAGGGCATCAAAAAGCTCGAGTTGCGCCGGGGTTGGCGTGGTGGTTCCTTGGAACGTTTTTTCCGCGATACGGG
>Ga0209284_10005315_pt1 | contig 13476 bp, 9 predicted proteins | sample FRY03_FD_187211 | JGI IMG/M metagenome (GOLD analysis project Ga0209284, IMG submission 187211) | Freshwater microbial communities from Lake Fryxell liftoff mats and glacier meltwater in Antarctica - FRY-03 (SPAdes) (version 2) | ecosystem: Environmental > Aquatic > Freshwater > Ice > Glacier... | reverse complement strand
CTTGCATCTCTTCTCGCAACTTCAAATCGAGCGCCCCCAACGGCTCATCTAGCAGCAGCACCTTGGGCTCATTCACCAGCGCCCGCGCCAACGCCACCCTCTGGCGTTGCCCACCCGACAACTGCCCCGGCCTGCGATCGCCGTATCCCGACAACCGCACAACATCCAGCATCGCCAGCGCCTTCGTCGCGCGCTCATCCTTACCGACCTTCTTGACCATCAACCCGTACTCAACGTTTTGCTGCACACTCATGTGCGGAAACAGCGCGTAATCCTGAAACACCGTGTTCACATTGCGCTCAAACGGCGGTCTAGCTGTCACATCTTGCTCGCCCAACAACACCCGCCCAGAGTCGCTGCGTTCAAACCCCGCTATCAATCGCAGCACCGTCGTCTTACCCGACCCCGACGGCCCCAGTACCGAAAAGAACTCCCCCGCCCTCACCGCCAAGTCAACGGGGTGCAGCGCAACTACATCGCCAAACTTCTTAGAGACCCCTTCGAGGGATACCGAGCTACCGTTACTGGCCATATTCACGCCCCAACACTAATCGCGCGCAACTTCCATGAGTAGTGAATCTGGGAATTTAGTAGTTCTCCCTGTTATCCGCATACTCACGGTCAAGCAGCTTCTCGGCTGGCGGCAGACCTTTGGCCGCAAGGTTGCCAAGTTCCAGGTCACTAGCCAGCCGTCTGATTTGAATGGCGCAAATTCTAGAAATTGAAACTTCTGCTCGTAATTAAGCCGACCTTCTATCTGCGGCTGCGATTTAAGCCAATCGCGAGTGAATTTGGGCAAATAGAAGTTCATCAGATATCTTGCGGTATTCCTTATAGTCCACACTGGTTACCATCGGATTGCGCGTCATCAAAGAAATGGGGTTTCTAGTGAATGCTGAAAATGAGAGATTCGCGGCGATCGACTATACGATCGGAATGCTGCGTGACAACCTTGAAAGAGGAAAGACGTTTTTAGAAGCGATCTCTCAATTAGAAAAAATCTGTTTGCCAGACATTCTTGAAGAGGCACTAAAACAATTTGAAAAGCTTCAAATTGCCAACCAGCCTGGTAACGGTGCAGTTATCCGTGGCTTAGGTACGGCAAAACCTTGGTATCCAGGACCACGACCGAACCATCACTATTGGCCTCGGCTACGTGAGTATCTACTCGATGATGGTTGGTCGACAGAGGATGTGTCCGATCTCGATGAAGCATCAAATGTAGTTCTAGCAAGCTGCCAATCCCCTTGGGAACCCACGAGCAACGGTCGTGGGATGGTCGTTGGCTTCGTGCAATCAGGAAAAACAACAAATTTTACGGCGGTAATAGCGAAGGCAGCTGACTCTGGCTTTCGTCTAATCATTGTCATGTCAGGTCTTACCAAGTCATTACGTAGTCAAACCCAAGTGAGACTCAATGCGCACTTAAAAGACCTTTCACCGTTTTCTTGGGTGTTTCTTACCGAAAAGGATCGCGACTTTGATCGGGCACCAGGAATGGGGCCTGTGCTATTCAATAATGGGCTGCGTACCTGCATCGTTATAAAGAAAAACAAAAATCGACTCAAGAAGCTAAACCGTTTCTTAGACGATGCTGGTCGAAGTGGGCAACTTGAAAACTGTCCAATATTGGTTATCGATGACGAAGGTGATCAAGCGTCACTATCACCGAATTGCGATCAGGATAGAGCAACGAAAATTAATCAAGAAATAATTAAAGTTCTAAATCGGCCGCGGCTTAATTACGTTTCCTACACGGCCACCCCATTTGCGAATGTTTTTGTTAGTCCTTTCGCCGAAGAAAATTTATATCCAAGGGATTTCATTTATCCCATGAAAGAAACTAAAGGATACTTTGGAAGCCGGTTGATGTTTGGTTCTAGCCAAGAGAATGAGGGGATTGATGTAGTCCGAGGCATACACCAGTTTGAAGAAAACAGCTATTCTGGTCCTGATGCGCCTAGTTCTACTGAAAGTCTTGAACAATCAATTCGATGGTTCCTGCTTGCCGCAACAGTACGTCGAGTTCGAGGAAATGGTGACCAGCCACACACCACAATGCTGATCAACGCGAGTGAACGCGTCCAATACCACTTTGATATGTGGCAGATTGTCAGAAAGATCGTTGTAGATATTCGCGAAACAATTCTTTCAGGAAGCGACATAGAGGATGAGTTGAAGACCCAGTGGACTAACGAAGTGGAGCTAATCCCACCAAGCAGATTCAATCTTTCCGAAGTTTCATTTGCCCAAATTTGGGACGAGTTATTAAACACGATCTTTCTTCTTGGCCCAATTGATGGAGCGAATCACGACTCAAATAGCCAATGTGGAATTGTTGTCGATAATTCTGGAGCAGAAGTGCGACTGGCTTATTCCGACGAATTACCGCGACCAATTATCGTGATTGGTGGAAACACATTGGCTCGTGGTTTAACGCTTGAAGGTTTAGTTTGCAGCGTTTTTGCGAGGTCGACGAAACTCTACGACAGTCTTCTGCAAATGGGCAGATGGTTCGGATATCGCAGAGGCTACGAGGATCTTCCAAGAGTATGGATGTTTAGTGAGGTATTCGAGCGGTTTGAGTTTCTTGCTCGAATAGAAATTGAACTCAGAGATGAAATCAAACGATACGCGGAAACAAACCTCTCCCCAAAGGATTTCGGTGTTCGAATCCGCCTACATCCAAATATGTCAATAACTCGTCAAGCAATGATGAGGGGTGCGCAGAAGATTAAGTTTGATTTGTCTGGAACTAGCCCGCAAACAACATTTTTTGAGAATTTAGAAGCAACGATTAAACGTACCCATAGAGCCGCGAACGAACTTGTGGACAAAATACTTTTTGACCAAGCTCCGAAAGTGTCACTGGCCAACGGAACACTTTTCAAAAATGTGGAAGCTCCACATATCCGAAGGTTCTTTGACTCAAAGCATGGCTACCCGCTTAGCGAGTCGAATCATTACTTCAACAATGAGCCGTTATGCAAATACATAGATTTGAAACTCTCTAAGGGGGAATTGAATAAATGGAATGTCGTTTTCTATTCTCTTAATGAAACTAGGAAGTCTGAAGCAATAGAAAGCTTAAAACTGGGAGTTATGAACCGTTCTCGCCTGAAGCTACACGGTGATGGTGAAACGCTGTCAATCGGCGTACTAACTAGTCCGGAAGACAAGTACCTAGATGTTCCTGCAAATTATGACAAACCGTTTGATCGCTATAGAGATGAATCTGGCGTTCCACTACTAATCGTCTATGCGATCAATAAGGATTCAAAGCCCGGCCGGAACGCGCTTGACAGAACAGACTTGAATGCTATTGATGACTTGTTGGGAATTGCCATTTACCTGCCAATCTCTAATCAATCTGACGATTTGGGTGAATTCGCAGTAGTGCATGGACCATGGGACATACCATCCGTCGGGGAGGATGACGACGAAATTATTGATGAGAATGTTGAAGACGGCGAAGGCGATGCACAACCCGAAGTCCCCGGCGCTGAACGGATGGATGGATCATAACAATGACTCAAATAAATTGGATCCCAGAAGAGCACGCCGATGCTGGCGGTTTTGAGGCCGCTGGATTCCTCAAATTGCTGGGTGTCCCAAAGCTTCATAACGTTGAATTGCTCGTTCGAGAAACAGCACAAAACTCTTGGGACGCGCGTGCCGGAAAATCCTCGGTGGAGATGGAATATAGAGGCGTATCAGTTGCTAAAGGAAACCCGACACATCAGGCACTTGTGCAAGAGTTCTTCACTAACAAGCCAAAGCGCGAAATTTTTCCAGCACTTATTTCTTCGTTAGGCAAAGACGTACTTCCACTTCTAATTATCAGAGATTCTGGAACAAAAGGCTTAGGCGGCGTCACAAATGCCCGGATTGTTGGTTCACCTAATTCAACTAATCGATATCGTAGATTCCTATTGAATATTGGCGAACAGGGTTACACAGAACTTGGTGGAGGTGCTTATGGATACGGCAGATCTATCTGCTTCTCCGCAAGCCATTCACATACTGCAATCATCTACTCCAGAACCAAGGATGACCTTCCCGATTACGAATCGAGACTGATTGGCGTTGGATACGGTAATCAATTTGGTAGGAAAAATATCAACCACAATGGCCGCCATTGGTGGACTGCTTCGGAAAGGCCTGGCAGTCCAATTACGGGTAAATCAGCAGACTCGCTGGCACAACGGATTGGTATCCAGCCTTATGGAAGCAGGGAGTCAGGCACCGCGATAGTGATTATTGACCCAAATGCAGGTATCGACCTAGAAGACACAATGAACGCTATCGCGCTTTCAATTGAAATGCATTTGTGGCCAAAGTATGTCAACCTGAGTAATTTTGGCAGACCCGCCCAAATGAAATTCTCAGTAAAATTTAATGATCGAAGAATCGCTATAAGAAATCCCGAAGAAGTGGAGCCTCTAAAACATTATATTCGTGCTTTCACTTCTGCCTACACTCGCAATCAAGAACGATTAACAGATAGAGACACTTTGGATCCTGGGCTCAAACACGCTGCCCTCTTTCTCCGAGCAGACTCGAGAACCAACCCGATTGGGCAGTTGAGTGTCTCATCTTTTCCAAAGATGACTGCGATGAATCAACGCCGCGATGAATCTGAGACTTCCTACATGCACGAAAAGATGAGCCACTTAACAAGACATGTGGTTTTACTGCGTGACCCAGATTTAGTCATAACATATTCCGAAATCGAGGCAAATAGGGACGCCGATATTGGCACGGCAGGCGTTTTTAAGGCAGACAAAGACTCGAATGAGCTACTACGAAAAGCAGAACCAGCCGCACATGACGCATGGAACGAAGCACACCAAGATTGGGATGTAAAGCGGCGGGTAAAAGCGGTTTTCTTGAATATCAAACGTTTCATTAGCGAAGAAGTCAACCCAACAAACGACGACAAAGAAGTCACAAAACCTTCAGATAACTCCCATGCATCCTTAATTTCTAAGCACATTGGCAACCTGATCTGGAGCGAACTAACCTCAGGCGCAGGCCAGAAGAAAACTTCGAGACCTGGCGGAATCAGCGGTGGTGGAATCAGCGGTGCGGGAAGAAAATCTGCTCCGCTGATCAGCAAACCAGTCTTGAAACTTCACGGTACCGAGCCATCAATTAACTGGAGAATCACTTTTAATAAAACTACCTCTAGCAAATCAACTACGTGGGATATCGAACTCCAATTAGCGTCAGGTGACGGCAACAGTTATGAAACTTTGGATTCGAATTCCGAGCTGCCATACTTCTTAAAAAATATTGATTCCAAGATAAGTCGAGTCAACAACCAATTAATCCAATATATGCAAAGTGAGAAAGAAGAGACAATCGAAGTCGAGGCAATTGTGGAAAAAGGTACGATGATAACAATTGAAGTCAGAAGAATTGAAAATAACTTATGAGAGCAGAAACTGCGGCTAGTTATCTCCAGGCATCTAATCTAGCTATTTCAATTCGCTCGATAAAGATAGCCGAAAAACAAGTGCCGGCAGATCTTGAGCTTCCGCTTGACGGAACATCTAAATTGGAAATTTCTATCGAAATCGATGTGGATTCCGTGTTCGACACTTCACAACTTGATGAGTCATCAGAAATCCTTTTAGTCCTAGATGCAATTTGCGATAACTTACGAATAAGAGAAACTATAAAAACGTGGCAAATTCTGCCTTCGATTGGTCCATGGAGCAATATTGAGAGCGCAATTGGGCTGCTACCCAATGCGGTAATTAACAACGGTCTACAACTTGACTTGACCCTATGTGTTATCAATCCGCAGCCAAAGACCAAGCACTCCCTAGCTTGTGATTTCAATGGTGGAATACTTGCTCGATATCGTGTTCCTGTTTCCGTGCGTGGCGAAGGGCCCCTTTTGCCGATTGAATTTATTCGATTCGATTCCACGCTTGATCCGATTTGGCAAATACACCTAGACCTTGAAAATGGGCTAGATGCTCCGTCCTCCAGCGCGTTCCGAGTCTACATATCGGAAAAGTCATATCTTGCTGATGGATTAAAATCAGCGTTGTATTCAAATGAATCTAACCTTGCATTCTCAATTCTCATACATGCAATTTCTGATGATGTTATTAGATATGTCATGTTTGATGATGACATCATCAATCAACTTATCGATGCAAACAGAAAGATTCTGACACTTCCACAGGAACATTGGTCCAAAGTAGAATCAACCATAGGGTATCTATTGAATTCTTGGATACAACAGTTATGCAATGGAAATGAATTAGGCGACATTGTCGCCGAATACCGGATGGATCCGTCGGATCAAGTTATGGAAATTCGAAAACGCTTTCCCGGATGGCGGAAATGAGCGAATACCTCGAACTGTTGGTTAAAGTTGATATTGCCGACGTCCTTCCTTCAATTCCAATGATCAGCGAAGCAGTAATTTCCTCATGCTTCCGAGAAAACAAAGGGGTAGTCAAAGAGAAACCCGCTTACGCAATCTCTGAATGCAGTTACGGGTTGGGCCATATCGTCATGCCTCCTGGCTCAAGAATTACATCCAAAGAGTTGTCTAAATTGCGCGATTTGGTGATTATGGACCTTGAAAAAGCTGGTTTCCCATTAGGGAAAAAACTTTTGAGAGATGATAAGGCGGTATGGGACAAAGCTCTTGGTGCATCTCTATTTGATAACTTAAAAATCTCATTCGGACAAACTGGAGAGGCTGGAGTTTGGGCATACCTAACGCTCTTCGTTTTTTGGGACTTCCCAACTTGGAGATTTCCTAAAAACGAAGAAGCGGACGAGCCTGATCTCTTTGATAGCCAATTGGCGAAGAAGTCCACGCGGCCGTTTGCAAGGTCCGCAGGTGGCCCTCGAAACGTTCTCCGGAAATGCTGGGACCGAGCATTCGTTCTTGGGCCAGATCTTGGTACGGATGGTCTTGCCGCAAATGTCCAAAGCCTTGGTGAAGATGAACTCGTGAATATCTTTGAGCGAACGACAATCGGTAACAACCGATATTTAGCTGCAGCGATCGTCGAAACAATTTTGCTCAAGAGACCTCTAAGACATGACCGCATGGAAGTTGTAAGACTTTTCACTAAGGTTGTGTTGCGCAAAACCCCAACCACACATTTTGCTTCACTGGGTAGACAACTTGGTCCGACACTTTCAGACATCTTCGATTCAGCTATTGGTTAGAATTGACTTTGCTACTCTTTAAATATATTTTGCCGATGAAACTCTAGATACTTGAGCCGCTGCTTTTGAGAATCACTAGATATTGGCACATCTTTGAATTTCGATCTGTCAATAAGTCCGAGCTTACGAACTGTCTCGGCAGAAAGTTTACTCGAAATCTTTAAAGTTTTATCAGCTTCAAATGTGATAAGACCCTGGTCGAAAAGCAAGTCATAAGTAGGTGCAAGTATTAATCCGTTATTGGGATCAAGACGCTCCGAATTTGAGGCCATTCTCCAAGGTTTTATATGACTTGCTCTAAGAATTCTCTCATCAGTTATTTGCGAGATTGGACATTTGCTTCCACAGCTTTCAAGCAGCTCGCGCCGATATTTGCCTTGGCCAACTCGTGAAACTATGAGACTTTCTTTTCCAGTTTCTGACAGTGAATTATCCGCCTTGATTTCAGAAATAATTTTTTGCTCATTTGACTCCCGCAACTCATACTCATCAACCACTATCGGAGGAGGAGAGATCGTTGTTGACCTATCTAACTCAAGCCTGAATCTGTAAATAATTTCACCACCACTAGATGCAAGTTTGTCTATCAAAACTTCTGTTGCATGCGGCAATGGAAGCTCTCGCAAAAGATCATAATCACCCACACCATTTATGTAGCAACGTCTACCCCCAGCGCGTTGCTCCGACGCATTAAACCAAATCGCTCCAGAGCTTTTAGATGTGAGAAGCTTTCGTCTCTCAGTCCATAGTTGCGAAAGACCTTCTCCGCCCCGGTGAGTCTGCGCCGCAGCTTGATAGTCGTGCTGAACGGAATCCATGTAGCTAATGAGCTCATCACGAATGAAAAAGGCACGAATCGTAAAGTAACTATCTCCAAAGAAATCTCGCAGATTACTGTCCACGCTGCTGCCAACGTAATACTTAGCCTCTCCATTGCCACTTGTTGAATTCAATTTATTTGATCTTGCAACAAATGAATCCGGAATTTCTAATGGCATCCAAGTTGATACGGGTTCGTATTTCTTACCGTCGACGAGCATTTGAAACTCCATATTTTGTGATGTCCAGTTGCTTAAATATCGCTACGAGTACATCCACAACAATACTGTTACCAGCTTGGCGATACATCTGTGTGTTGCTCACACTGATTTTAAATGAATCCCTAAACCCCATTAAGCGAAGACACTCCCTAGGTGTGAGTTTGCGTATTCTTCCCCTTGAATACGTCACGTAGTTATCAACACCAGCTCGATGCATCTTATGCATCGACTGAAGCAATGGCCTCGCTACTTGCAAATCCGTTTTTGTACTCGTCCTAAATGTTTTCGTACCAGGAGAAAGTACGTAATTTCGAACCTTTTCCGACAGGAAGTACTTCTCCTCTACATCTTCAATATTAAAAATGAATTCATCAAAATTCAAATCAACAGAATCCTCCTCGGGCTCAAAGACAAAATCGCCATGCCAGTTAAACTGTTGGTTCGCCTTTTGACAAAGTGCAATTTTGCCGTTTATTTGAGTGTACCTTTTAGTTCGGTTCTTTGAACTTGTGACGAACTTTACTCCCTTGCTCTTTAAGAAAAAAGTTGAATCACAATCATCCTCTAATAAATCCTTCATTTGCATTTTCAGAGATATTGAATTCGGAAACTCGAATTTCGTACTCTTATTACGAAATCCGACAACGAACAATCTTTCACGGTTTTGAGGCATTCCAAAATTTCTACTATTTAAAGTATCAAACTCAATATTGTAATCGAGCTTCAAAAATACATTTTGTATTACTCTCCACGTATTGCCATCATCATGACTTAACAGCCCGCGCACATTTTCAAAAATGAAAACCTTCGGCTGACACTCTTTAACAACTCGAGCGAATTCATAAAACAGAGTTCCTCGGGTGTCCTCTAACCCACCGCGCTTACCAACCATAGAGAACGCCTGGCATGGTGCTCCGCCAACAACAATGTCAACTTTTCCCTTGAAACGCTTTGCATCAAAATTATGAACGTCATCATGCCACCTACTTTCATCAATGTTGTAGTTTGCAAAATAACTCTTCTTGACATGCGGATCGATGTCCCCAGCAAATACGATTTCGCTAGCTATACTCAACCGCTTAAGCGCATGCTCTGCTGCTCCGATTCCGCTAAAGATAGTGCCGATTCGAATTTTGGCATCGGGTTTGCTGAATTTCTTTTCGGACCAGGAAACCATAGGCTTCAATGGTTTTCTCTCACCCGTTTTTTGCTTCCGATTATCAGCTAATATTTTCGTGGTTTTTGCGTTTTTCATGTTTCCCGTAAGGCTCTTGAAGACATAATTATCATCAAATGAATGCTAGTTGAGGGGTGTCCTAGGTTTCGTACTATCCTGGCGTAACGATGCTCAATCCAAATGCGCTCATCCAGATATCTTTAACCGAGAATCGCACGAAGTATTGGGGAAGCTCGATCCAAGAGGCAGTTTCAGCAGTTAGAAAAGACTTCCCTAATGAAACGCTAAAAATTGAACTTATCGGCCTTCTTTCTCAATGGAGTCACAATCCAACTCCACAACTTCTTTACCTTGCTAAATCGAGAATATCTAGATCTTTGGATGCGACATATTTAGACAGTCTGCCTCGACCAAATATGATGCGGATCGAGTTAGAGCCCAGTAAGTCTGACAATTGGATTGATTTCACTTTTATGGATTTATTCGCTGGAATCGGAGGATTCCACCTAGCACTAGCGAGCCAAGGTGGATCTCTTTCATTTGCAAGTGAAATCGACAACTCGGCCAAGACCACATACGCGATGAATTTTGGGGTTGTCCCATTTGGAGATATCCGGTCATTTACTAGAGACTCAAGCGGTCACCCGTTATCGGAGAAAGTAATCGCGAAAACTGTGCCTCCCGTAGACATCATTGCGGCTGGATTCCCTTGTCAACCTTTCAGTCTTGCTGGAGTTTCCTCGCGAAATTTTCATGGACTAGAACATGGCTTGAAATGCGAAGCGCAGGGAACGCTCTTTGAAGACATCCTCCTCGTTGCACGCGCTACAAAACCAGATGCCTTGATCCTAGAAAACGTTAGAAACTTGGCCTCTCATGACTCAGGACGAACGATACGTGTAATTCGAAATGAAATTATTAGGGCTGGATACAGGATTTATCCAGAATGGAATAATTCCAAGAGTTGGGCAGTCGTCAATTCCCTAGCTGTTATTGCCCAAAGACGTAAGCGGGTTTATATGGTCTGTATTAGAGAAGATCTTGCAGTAGACCTTGAGAACCGAAAAGGACCATTTGAAATCCCCACGTTTGACACATCTAAGGCAACCCACTCATTGCGCGATGTCATAAGCCAGGACACTGAGAATACAGACAAGGAAAAATTTCAACTTTATGGTATATCGAAAAAACTTTGGCAAGGCCACCAAAGACGAAGTAGACATCATCTGTTGAAAAATAACGGTTTTAGGGCCGAGCTGATGACAGACCTAAGCAAGCCAGCCCCCACGCTCGTAGCGCGATATTACAAGGATGGCAAGGATTGCTTAATCCCTAACAAAATTCGCAATGTACCGCCACGGATGCTTAGTCCACGTGAGTGTGCTTTACTGCAAACTTTTCCCAAAAAATTTTGGATACCAACTTCAAAAACTTCTGCCTACAAACAGTTTGGAAATGCGATTACTGTCGAAGTTGCGCGACGAATTGCTCAATCGCTGATTACATATTTATACACCTAATTGAACAAAAAGCCCGATCCTAGACAGCTACTCCGAATCTACTGGTTTTGCGCACGACCTTGCCATTAGCCATCGCATCAGGTAATGGTGATCGTCAAGATGCACCTTGATTGTTCACCAACATGGAGGCATCCGCAACCAAACCGTGCTGCCGTAATCACCGGGACTGCCCAATTTACTGTAACTTGGCCATTTTGCGCATTGTGGTTTCATACATACCCAAGTTTCGTGATCTTCAAAGATATTCTGCTCGCATAATTGAGATGGTATGCAAATATTTGTGTGTTACGCCGCCGCGCCGCATGTTTTGTTCGTGTTTTGCTTCGCCTTGCTAAGTGCACGACTCACGGTTTCTCGTCTCACGCCAAGGATTCGTGCCGCCGCAATCGTAGTGTGCCCATCCATTTCGCAAAGTCGTAGGACCTTCTGTTGAAAGTGCGGAAGACTCGCCATGATCTGGTTGACGAGAAGACGATCTTCTGCCTGAGCCGTGAAGTCTTTGCCTCCCCTATTCAGAGAACGCTCAAGTTCTGCTGCGATATGTACGGAGGCGGTCGAGGCACCCTTGCGAGTACGCCTGGCACCTTCGCCACGTTGTGCCGCCTGACGACGACCGTAATCAAGAGTGGCATTCTTAAAATGGAGCCGCGCATAGGTGACCGGGCACGGGTGCTTGCTCATGATCGACACGACCTTGCCACAGAGATTGACGCACGCATACGAAACGATGTCGTCCACGTCGAGACCTATAGATGCGAACCTGCCGTTAAGTAGTCGACGGAGTTCGATGTAAAAGCGGGTGATGTACTCCCCCTCGAGATTCTGCTGACGAGTACTCGGGTGCTGGAAAGTGGTCATGGGATCCCCTTTCGAGTGGGAATAGGATTCGATATCTGGCGGACTTGGCTTAGTAATTGGTATTATGACATATGGGTGTAACAGGGTTGATTCCATGTTTCTCCCATAGCGGATAACCAGAATGCAATTTCTCCCCTGGATGGCTATCGTGCGAGATAAGTATAGCACATCTAAAATAGTTAGATCACAAGTAACTATTACCATTTAATTGCATTATGCATTATAGCAGATCGACTAGATGACTATGGGAAATTCATACAGGGTATGAGAAATAGGCCTTCATCGAGCATTGTGACCCCTAGGCGTGGCGAAACGTTCCGCCCACGATTAGCACTCAGGCCGCTGGCGCGCATGTCAATAAGGATGTTCGATCAGCCGTTTCCGATCGGTTTATGTAGAATTACATGTATTAAGCCTTTGTGCGTATGAGTAGCAACAACATGGACATTCCAAACGCGATCCCACCAACCCCCGACTTCCCCACTAATTTTCATGTTGCGGTCGACGTGGTTGCCCTCACTATTAATAGGGGTGTACTGCAAGTGGCTGTGGTACAGCGGCACGGCGCCAAATCATGCATTTTCAGTGCCACTGACGGATATGTGCGCGAAGTGGACCGCACGGCCCACGACTATGCCCTCCCGGGCGGGCATGTGCACTGGCAAAACGAAAACCTGGTGGATGCTGCACTACGCGAACTGTTTGAGGAAACGGCCGTCGAGGTTTCGCCCAATGATTTAGTGCAGCTTGGAGCCTATGGCGACGTGGGGCGCGATCCGCGTTCTGGCCGCACGATCAGCATTGCCTTCGTTGCCTTTCACCCATCGTTCTCCTCCCCTTTTGCAGGTAGCGATGCGGTCAGCGCCAAGTTCATGGATGTCGTGGACGTGCTCGCCCGACCAAACGGACTCGAATTTGATCACGAGCGCATACTGCGAGACGCCATTACCCGAGTGCGCGAACTCATGGAGCGAACACCAATTGCACTCAAGTTCTGCCCAGACGAGTTCACCCTTAGGGAACTGCGCAGCGTGTATGAAGTGATCTTCCACCATGCCTACAACCCTGACGCCAACACCAATCGATATGCCGAACGGCTTCGCAAGTACGACGCCGAAGTAGGCGGAAGCCCACTTGATGAAGCAATCGGAGAATTCTCTCGAAAGTTCGCACCACTTGCTGAGCTAAATAGGTTGTCTTCGGATCGATCAACTCAGCGTGAGACTGCGGTACTGGGCAAGATTGAGAAATTACTCACCGACGAATACCGACGCTCATCGAGCAATCGTCCAACATTTAAACGAGACTTCGACCCTGCCAACTTTGCGCGTAAGGCGATCGCGATCGACGGATTCATTGAAGAGATTCCGGGGGAATCCCGTTTGTCAGCGTCTGGCACGGGGAAGCCAGCTCAGGTGTATCGGCGTGGCAAGGCCAAAAAACTAGACCCACCGCTGATTGTGGAGCGCAAGCCTGGGAAACCCGAAAAGACACTTTCAAAGTAGCCGCGCGGCCGCGGAAACCATGTAACACCCATTTGTCACACTGACGAGGTCAGTAAGCACGTGTTCACCTTGGTGGATACGTGCTTTTTTATTCAATCGGGAGGTTTCTTATGGATAGTCGGGATGTAATCAATATCTTGTGCATGCACGCACGCTTCATCGGAAGTCTGCAC
>Ga0209284_10005308_pt1 | contig 13492 bp, 16 predicted proteins | sample FRY03_FD_187211 | JGI IMG/M metagenome (GOLD analysis project Ga0209284, IMG submission 187211) | Freshwater microbial communities from Lake Fryxell liftoff mats and glacier meltwater in Antarctica - FRY-03 (SPAdes) (version 2) | ecosystem: Environmental > Aquatic > Freshwater > Ice > Glacier... | reverse complement strand
TGGAAACAATATAAAACATTGGCAGAAGCGGCCCCAATTAAATTATTTAAAGACTATAAGCCGATAGAATAGAAATGTAAAAATTAATTAATCAGCCTGTGATTTTTGTCACAGGCTTTTTTGTAGCGCTATAAAAATATCTCGTAATCTCTATAAATCTCACTTGCCAATTTTAGCAGCGAAATGCCAATAAACTCGCTCTGAACCATTATTAATAATTAGTGTTATCGAATTTGTAAATGAGCGATATTAATGATTGATTTCTTAAGTAAATTTTAATGTTTACTTAAGCAATGATTACATCATGATATACAGCATAATAACTTCTTAATAGTATTTTTACATTAACCAAAACTAAGTATATGAGAAATCTAATTTTTTTGCTTCTGATTATTACCTTAGTAGCAATGGCCTGTTCTAAAGGTGGCGATACTGTTACAGCGCCAACTACACCACCGGTAACACCACCAGTAACTACACCACCAGTAACACCACCAGCATTAAACTGTGCTAGTATTGATAGTAAATTTGGAACAGTAATCTCCGTAATTATCCAAAACTCATGTGCTACTTCTGGTTGTCATAGTGCCGGAAGTAGCAATGGACCTGGTGCATTAACTAATTTTACTCAAATTAATGCATCAGCTTCTTCTATTCGAAATTCGGTTGAAAGTGGCAGAATGCCCAAAGGGGGTTCTTTAACCACTGCACAAAAACAAGCAATTTCATGTTGGGTAGAATCAGGAGCTCCTAACAATTAAAATTTAACCATGAAAAAATGGATTAAATGGTGGCTATTTGTAGTAATATTCCTATTATTAGGAATTGCTTATGGTTGGAAAGAATATAATCGAACACAAAAAAGTACTTTTGATATTGATGTTTTTGCCTCAACAACAGCTACTAGTTTGGTAAAGGAATTTGAAGTTGATGAAACTAGTGCAAATAAAAAATACAATGATAAAGTAATTTCAGTAAAAGGCATTATTCAGTCAATTGAGCTTACCGACTCTACTCAACGTATTATTTTAAAAGGAGAAACAGGTGGCGTAATTGGCGAATTAGAAAAATCGGAACGCAAAAAAACGGCCGTATTAAAAGCCGGAGATTCACTTATTTTAAAAGGAGTTTGTACAGGATTTTTAATGGATGTAATTTTAGTTAGAACAATTATTGTAAATCAATAAAGTATATGAAAAAAGTATATTTAATTGCTATTGGAATTATTTTAGTTTTTATTTGCAATGCACAAAACAGATTAATTACCAAAGCAGCAACTATTAGTTTCTATTCCAAGGCTCCAATGGAAAATATTGAAGCCACCAACAAATCTGGCATATCGGTAATTGATAAGAATACTGGTCAGCTTGAGTTTAGTGTTTTATTAAAAGGCTTTAATTTTGAAAGAGCTTTAATGCAAGAACATTTTAATGAAAACTATGTAGAAAGCGATCAGTTTCCTAAAGCTGGTTTTAAAGGAAAAATTACCGATCAAACAAAAGTAAATTTTGCAAAAGATGCAATTTATAACGTTCCTATTACCGGAATTTTAACCTTGCATGGTGTTTCAAAGGAAATTACTACTACTGCAGCTACAATTACTATTCGCAATGGAATTACAGAAGGTGAAGCAGCTTTTAATATTAATGTTGCCGATTTCAATATTAAAATCCCATCAATTGTAAAAGACAAAATTGCTAAAACAGTAAAAATTACCGTAAAAGCAACTTATCAAACACTTTAAATTTATTTATGAAAATAATCATACACACTATTTTTTGTTTTTGCTTAATCTCTTCACTAAATGCACAAACTGATTTATTAAAAGGACTGGAAGATAGTATTCCTAAAAAAGAATATATTTCAAGTGCCTTCAAATCTACAAGAGTAGTAAATGCACATTCAATGGAAATGCTTGGTGCTGGTTCAATGGACTTTAGAATACTCCATAGATTTGGTCCGATTGATCAGGGATTTGATCAGTTTTTTGGACTTGATCAAGCAAGTATGCGTATGGGATTTGATTTTGGTGTTACTAAAGACCTTACCCTTGGTATTGGTAGATCTACATTTAAAAAAGATGTTGATGCTTTTGTAAAATATCGAGTTGTTCAACAGTCTAAAGGACCAAAATCAACTCCATTTTCTTTAATTGCCTTTGCTGGCCTTTCTACCTACACCTATAAAAATCCTGACCCAACAAAACCCTTTACTTTTAGTGATAGATCGGCATACTATTTACAAGCTATTATTGGAAAAAAAATCAGCACTAATTTTTCTATGCAATTGAGTCCAACGTTAGTCCATAGAAATATAGTACAGCCAAACGATGAAAAAGATATTTATGCATTAGGATTTGGAGTCAGATATAAAATATCTAAACGCATGGCTTTAATTGTAGATTATTTTTATGTAGCCAATGGATTTCCTAATACCTTTGGAACAAATCCTTTATCAATAGGGTTAGATATTGAAACAGGCGGACATATATTTCAATTGAATTTTTCTAATACAGCAGGTATGAATGAACGTTCATTTATTACGGAAACTGTTAACCGTTGGGGCAAAGGAGAAGTTCAATTCGGCTTTAACCTTTCTAGAACTTTTAATATTCGCTCTAGAAAATAGAGATTAAAATTAAAAGATCGTACAGCATTTGTATTTTTTTTGTATCTTAAATTTGTTAAAAGCTATTTCAACAAAGATAATATTGGTTATATGAAAAAATTAATGAGTCTCCTTCTCCTTATTACTGTAATTGCAGTTGCTTGTTCAAAAGGAGGCGATGCAGTTACAACTCCCTCTCCAGCTACAGTAGATTGTAGTACAGTAGATAGCAGATATGGAGCAGTAGTTTCAGTAATTATTCAAAATTCATGCGCTACAAGTGGTTGTCATAATGCAGGAAGTACAAACGGACCCGGTCCGCTCACGAATTTTACACAAGTAAAAGCCTCCGCAAGTGCAGTAGCTGGTTCTGTTGCATCAGGTAGAATGCCTAAAGGATCAGTGTTATCTACAGCTCAGAAAAACGCCATTGCTTGTTGGGTTTCTTCTGGGGCATTAAACAATTAAGTAAACTTAATTAAGAAGCTTTTCTTGGTGTAACAGAAAATCCACCACCTTTTTTAGAAGAAGAGAAATTTTTATTACCCATAGCTCCCGTTGCTTTTCCGAATGTACCAGCAGAACCAGCAGGTTTTGTTGTCATTCCAGATGCATGTGTTGGCTTTTTTGTAGCTTTTCTGCTTGATTTTGCTTTTCCCATTTAATTCGTTTTGTATGAAGTTACTGTTTTTATTATACAATTATTTCAATCACTTAACTTCGCCAAAATATTTCGAATGAATAAGCTCAGTAATTTGGCAGAAACTTTAATAGGTAGTGAAATTGTAAAATTGGGGAATGCCATTAATGAGCGTATCCGAAACGGCGAAACCATTTATAATTTTACCATTGGAGATTTTAACCCTAACATATTCCCTATTCCTATTGAATTAGAGCAATTAATTATTGAGTCGTATCAAAAACATTATACTAACTACCCAGCAGCAGAAGGCATATTAGAATTGCGACAAGCCATTGGTTCTTTCATTAAAGAATGGGAAGGTCTCGATTTTAGTCCCGCTGAAATTCAAGTAGCTTCTGGAGGGCGACCCTTGATTTATTCTTTATTTAAAGTAATTGTAGATAAAGGAGATAAAGTAATTTATGGAGCTCCATCATGGAATAACAATCACTATGTACATTTAACTGATGGAGAGCATTGTTTAATAAATTGTAGCGCTGAAAATAATTTTATGCCAACGGTGGCAGATATTAAAGCCAATATTAAAGGAGCAACCCTTATTTGTTTGTGTACACCACAAAATCCAACAGGAACAACACTTTCAAAAGATTCATTGGCTGCAATTTGTGAGTTAATTATTGAAGAGAACAACCAACGAACTGCCGATGAAAAGAAATTGTATTTGATGTTCGATCAAATGTATTGGACGCTAACTTATGGTGATACTGTTCATTACAATCCTATTGCTTTAAATCCTGCAATGAAGCCATACACCATTTATATAGATGGAATTTCTAAAGTATTTTCCGCTACTGGGGTAAGAGTAGGATGGGCGCTTGGACCAGAAGATGTAATTGCTAAAATGAAAGCAATATTAAGTCACCTTGGCGCTTGGGCACCTATGGCAGAACAGAAAGCCGTAGCTAAGTACCTGCCTATGAAAGCAGCAATTAGTAAATACTTAGATCATTTTAAAGCAGAAATTGAAGAAAGGCTTCAAACTATTTATAAAGGATTTATTACATTAAAAGAAAAGGGATTTAGCGTAGATGCTGTTAGTCCGCAAGCTGCTATATACTTAACTATTAAAATAAATTTAGTAGGAAAGAAAACGGCTGATGGTAAATTACTGCAAACTCAATCCGATGTAACTTCTTATATTTTAGGGGAAGCAAAAATTGCGGTGGTTCCTTTTTCTGCATTTGGTGCTGGGGCAGATAATGCTTGGTATAGACTGAGTGTGGGTACTTCTATAAAAGAAGAGATTCCTACAATGCTAAGTAATTTAGAGACAGCATTACAAAAACTAAGTTAGTTTTTATTATTGATGAAAATAAAAGGCTTGTTGGGTTGGTCTTGTAATATTTTTTTAACTAAATGCTCTTTGGAAATTATTTTTCTTCGATTGATATCAATTATTTCATTTGCCAAGCAAAAGCTACCCCAATTTTCGACAGGTATTAAAATCAAGTTCAACATTTCTAATTGACGATCAATTTCAACTTGTGAAAGATGTTTGATGTTAGATAAAACAAGTAAGTCTCTATTCATAGTTAATACCTAATTAATGTTTGGGACAACCACAGTAGGCAGTTTTCTTCGATTTTTGAAAAATACCGCAAGAACTTGTCACCAACATACTAAGTAACAACAAAACAATAATTTGGTTTATTTTCAGTCTCATATTATCCTACTAAATTAATGAATTTGAGCTCATTTAAAAAATATACCATTTTGGTTGCTCCTCTAGATTGGGGCTTAGGGCATGCAACAAGGTGTATTCCTATAATTAGAGCGTTGTTAAATAATAGTCACAAAGTAGTAATAGCAGCAGAAGGAGCCCAGTTAATTCTGTTAAAACAAGAATTTCCAAAAGTTAAATTTATTGAGCTGAGAGGCTATCGGGTGAAATATAGTAAAAGCGACTATTTTTTTTCGTTGAAGCTTATTGCTCAAATACCTGGAATAATTAAAACAATCTACAAAGAAAATAGATGGCTAAAACAAATTGTTGAGGATGAAAAGATTGATTTAGTTATTGCCGACAATAGATATGGATTATACCACAATACTATTCCATCTATTTTTATTACACATCAACTCACCATCAAAGCTCCTTTTAAATGGTTAGAGCAAATGATTCAATCAATAAATTATAAGTTCATTAATCGATTTAAGGGATGCTGGGTACCAGATATAGAAGGCACTCCAAATGTTGGAGGTGTTTTATCTCATCCATCTAAAATGCCTGCTACACCAATTCAGTATATTAATTTACTTTCTCGATTTGAAATTAATTTGAGTGTGCAAAAATACGATCTGTGCATTTTGTTATCGGGCCCTGAACCACAACGCAGCGTACTTGAAGAAAAAATATTGCAATCAATTGCAACAATAAATGCAACTATTTTATTGGTTAGAGGTAAGCCAGAAAGCAACCAACTCATTACTGTGCCTAGCAATGTTACTGTAGTAAATCATTTAAGCACCCATTTATTGGGAGAAGCAATTCAACAAAGCGAATTCATATTAAGCAGAAGTGGCTACACCACAATAATGGAGCTGTTGGTATTGAAGAAAAAAATGATATTGATACCTACTCCTTCACAAACGGAACAAGAATACTTAGCTAAAAATTTAATGAAGCAGCAATTCGCAATCACTGCCTCGCAGGATGATGTTGATTTTGTAAACCTACTTCATCAAGCTAAAGCATTTGAATACAAAACTATTTCTGTGAAACAATTTGATGAGCATAATATTGATCAACTAATCCAAAATGTAGTTTCTTAATTACTCAACTTACATTTGTAATGAATGCAAAGTAAAACCAAAGCATATCTTGCAGCAATAGGCGCCAATTTTATTTTTGGAAGCAGTTATGCTATTGTAAAATACATCACTCCAGCATTCATTCATCCATTCGGTCTCAACTTTGTTCGTGTTACTGTAAGCATTATTTTATTTTGGATTTTATTTTTATTTAAACCAGGTAAAATAAGAATTGATAAAAAAGATATTCCAAGATTTATTATTTGCGCCATTACTGGAATAGTAATCAATCAATTATTTTTTATTAAAGGATTATCATTAACTACCGCAATACATAGTTCACTACTTTCATTAGCAACACCTATTTTTATAACAATTATTGCAGCATTGGTTTTAAAAGAAGGTTTTACCACTTTGAAGGCAATTGGATTAGCTTTTGGCGTTGGAGGAGCTTCTTTATTAATTATGATGAAAGACAATAGTATTCAAGGAAGCAATATGTTATTGGGTGATATAATGATTTTAATAAATGCCATTTCTTATGCATTTTATTTAGTAATGGTACGCCCATTGATGGAAAAGTATTCTGGTATTCAAGTATTAAGATGGGCATTTACAATTGGCGCTATAGGAATTTTACCATTCGGGTTACCCCATTTTTTAACTACTGATTGGTCTGCATTTAGTACTAGTCACTTTATTGCATTAGGCTATATTGCAATTGCAACAACATTTCTTGCATACCTTTTAACGGTTTACAGTATTTCATCAATTGGGTCTTCGGCAACTGGTGCTTTTATTTATACTCAACCAGTTTTTGCAGCTGTAATTGCAACTTTATTTGCAGGCGAACATTTTAGCTTGATTAAAGCAATGGCTGCTTTACTTATTTTTACAGGAGTATACTTAGTGAATTTTAAGAAATCATCTGCTACCCCAGTTTAGGATAATCGAAAAACCAAAACTCCTTTTTGCAAGTCCTAATTTTACTCCAATCTGTTGTATGAAGTTTTATAGCAAACACGCCACAAGTAGGCATATTATCTATATGGGTTGTTCCTAAAGAATTAACAAAATCGGTAATGCCTGGATTATGTGCAAAAATTGCGATAGTATTAATTGTTGCTTTAACTGTTTCTAATACTTCATAATAGGTTATAGAAGGGGCATGGTATAATTCTTGCTTTTTACTAATATCAGCAGCTTTTTTATTGTACGCTTCAGCAAAATAAGTTGCTGTACTAAAAGCTCTTTTTGCAGTACTTGTAATAAATGAATCAATTGAAATTTTCCTTGCAATAAGTCTTCTAGCCATTTTAGGAGCATCTTTAATTCCACGTTCATTTAGCGGTCTCTCAAAATCGGTTTGACCAATATTGGCCCAACTACTTTTAGCATGTCTAATTACCAATAATTCTTTCATGCCGAAAAGTTACAAATTGCCTTGTACATTTGTACCAATGGCGATTACTAAATTACCTATTGATGAATTTTTAACACTTATTAAGCACAATCAAGTGCTTGATGTAAGAAGTCCAGGTGAGTTTAAACACGCCCATATACCAGGTGCCATTAGCTTCCCGTTGTTTACTGATGAAGAAAGAAAAATTGTTGGAACAGCTTACAAGCAGGAGTCGAAGCAAATAGCCGTTAAAATTGGGTTGAAATATTTTGGCAAGAAGATGGTTAAAATGGTAGAAGAAGTTGAAAATCTTCAATCTTCATTCTACAATCTGAAAAACAATGTAGATCCCGATGAAAAAAGGGTGCTGTTACATTGTTGGCGTGGCGGAATGAGAAGTGCAGGTGTAGCTTGGTTGTTAGATTTGTATGGCTTTAAAGTGTTTACATTAGTTGGAGGTTATAAAGCGTATAGAAATTGGGTGCTTCAACAATTTGAAAAAGAGTACCCAATAAATATTTTAGGTGGTTTTACTGGATCTGGGAAAACAGAAGTTTTACATGAGCTTGCAAAAACAGGGCAACAAATAATTGATTTAGAAGGTTTGGCAAGCCATAAGGGATCAGCATTTGGTGCAATTGGTCAACCACCTCAACCAACACAAGAGCAATTCGAAAACTTATTGGCAAAAGTACTTTCTACAATTAAATGTGATGCTGGGTCGATCCTATATTTAGAAGATGAGAGCCAACGTATTGGCGAAGTAAATATTCCATCAGTATTATTTAAACAGATGCGCGAAAAGAAAGTGCTTTTTTTAAATATTCCATTTGAGGAGCGATTAAATTTTATTGTTGCTAATTATGGTAAATTTAAAAAAGAAGAGTTGGTTAATGCAGTTATTCGTATCAAGAAAAAATTAGGCGGATTAGAAACAAAAACAGCCATCAATGCCTTAGTTGAAGATGATGTAAAAAATTGTTTTGTGGTTTTATTGCAGTACTATGATAAATTATATCAAAAGGGTTTGTTGAAAAGAGATCAACCAAATTTATTAGTTCAAACAATTGAATGCAAAGAAGTAGATGCTGCGAAGAATGCGGTTACTATTAACCAGTTATCCATTTCGAAATAGTTAGGAATCCCATCCAACTCATTGCAACAACAACAAGCCATCCAGCAATTTGTAGCCAAATAGGATGCCGATAATTATTTACCAATCGTTTATTAGTTGCTGCAATTAAAATCACTGCTAATGCAACTGGCAAAATCAATCCGTTTAAAGCACCTACTGTAACTAGAATTTTTATTGGATTACCGATGATATTAAAAATGACTGTAGAAAGGATAATAAAAATGGAAATAATTATCTTTTCGTTTTTTTCAATTACTGGATGAAAAGTTTTTATAAAAGAAACTGAAGTGTATGCAGCGCCTATAACTGAGGTGATAGAAGCGCACCAAATTACTACTCCAAAAAAACGATAACCAATTTCTCCAGCCGCTAATTTAAAAACAGAAGCGGGAGGATTGCTTGGGTCTAGCGTAACTCCTTTTACAATAACCCCTAATGCAGCTAAGAATAATAAGAAACGCATTGTTGCTGTTACAATAATTCCGGTAACAGCACTTTTATTTACATCAGGTAAAGAAGCTTGCCCCTTAATACCAGCATCTAATAAACGGTGACCTCCCGAAAAACTTATATATCCACCAACAGTACCGCCTACTAATGTTATAATGGCTAAAGCAGAAATTTTTTCAGGAAAAAAACTATGATGTATTGCGGATGCTAAGGGTGGATTAGCTTTGAAAACTATATACAGCGTTAGCATTATCATTAAGAGGCCGAGCAATTTTGTAAATCCATCAATTGCTTTGCCAGCTTCTTTATTCCAGAAAATTAGCAAAGCAACAATGCAACTTAATATGCTACCATATTTTACATCGAGCCCAGTTAATACTTGTAAACCAAGTCCGCTTCCACCAATATTACCAATATTAAATGCTAACCCTCCTATAACTATAAGTGCTGCTAAAAAATAACCAAGTCCCGGTAATAAATCATTCGCTATTAACTGCGCTCTTTTTTCTGTAACAGCAATAATTCGCCAAATATTTAATTGAGCACCAATATCTAGCAAAACAGAAATAACAATTACAAAGCCAAAGCTTGCAGCTAGTTGTTGAGTAAAAAAAGTTGTCTGTGTAAGAAAACCCGGACCAATTGCCGAAGTAGCCATTAAAAATGCAGCACCTGTAATTGCAGAAGATGTTTTTTTACTCATTCACCAATTGTTTTAAGGTGAATATTGTTTTTAAGAAAGTGGTGGTTAATGGCTTTTGCAAAATCAACTGCATGTTCCCCATCCCCATGAATACAAATAGTTGTTGCATCTACAGCAATAGTAGAGCCATCAACAGCTACCATTGTTTTTTCAAGTACCATTTGCAACGATTGTTGAAGTGCCTCATCGGTATTGTTAATTAATGCATTGGGCATGCTTCTTGGAGTTAGTGAGCCATCTGCTTGATAAGATCTATCGGCAAAAACCTCAGCAGCCGTTTGTAAGCCTAGTTTTTTTGCTTCTGTAATTAAATAGCTATTGCATAATCCATATACAATTAAGGAAGCATCTAATTCTTTAATAGCTGCTGCAATAGTATAACTAATACTTGCATCTGCGGCAGCCATATTGTACAATGCTCCATGTGGTTTTACATGATGCAATAAACAACCCTCCCTTCTACAAATGCGTTGCATCAGTTCAATTTGTTCTGCAATTAAATCATACAACTCACAATCTGATAAATGCATATTTGTTCTCCCAAAATTTTCCCTGTCTTTAAAACCAGGATGCGCACCAATTGCTACTTCATCTATCAAACAAAGGTCAATAGTTCTTTTAATGGTTTCTTCATCACCCGCATGAAAGCCACAAGCAATATTAGCAGAACTTATAAAGGGCATCAGTCTGTTATCAAAAGGGAATCCTTCTCCTAAATCACAATTAATGTCTATGGTATGCATCGAGTTGTAAGATACAGGCATTCTTTAATTGTTGCAAATGTTGCTCTTGATCATGCAATAATTTTTGCGAAAGCTCCATTGTTGTTTCACTAAAATATAACTGATCAGTTGTACCTTTTTGAGCAAGATTAGAAAAGTCGGCACTAATAATATGTGCTATTCTTGGATAGCCACCAGTTGTTTGATGGTCGGCCATTAGTACGATGCATTGTCCCGTAGGAAGTAGTTGAATAGTGCCTCTTGTAACAGCAGAAGAAATCATTTCTACAGGGTTGCTTAATTGCAAGTATGGTCCACTTAGCCGATAGCCCATTCGATCGCTTTGCGGCAATATTTTAAATGATGATGAAAAAAATAATTGCTTCGATTCATCATTCAATAAATTAAACTCATTGCCCGGAATCAAACGCAATGCATGATTAGCATAAAAGTGCTCAACCGATGCTTTCCACGGAAGTACAGAGCATATTGAATTAGAAATACTTTTAATTGATTGGATATTTAAACCAACTATATCACCAGCTATAAATGCCCTTCCTTCATACCCTCCAGCGCCTACTTTTAAGTTGGTACTATTGCTATTGAGCCATTCGCTCAGTTCAAATCCACCCTGAACAGATAAATAACCAATTTGCTTAGTTTTTTTTGAAGAAAATTGTAAAACCGAATTTGTTGGAACAAATACAGGATGATTTATTGGGATTGGTATACCATTAATTTCGGCACTAAAATCGGCACCACTTAATGCAATAAAAGTTGACTGGTTAAATTGTATTATAGGTGCAGGAAAGAAAAATTCTATAACGGCTTCATCTAATTTATTTAATACCAAAGCATTGGCAACTTGCATGCATCTTATATCCATTGCACCACTCGGATTAATACCCAAATGCTGATAACCAAAACGGCCAGCATCCTGAATAGTAGTTAATAATCCGGGTTTTAAAATGGCGATGCTCATTAATTTATTTCATTTTTTATCTGTTCAAATTCTTTCAAGCTAATCGAGTTAAATTGTATAGTATCACCTGGTTGCAGTAAACAAGGAATTTCTTTAGATACATCAAATATATTTAGAGGTGTTTGTCCAATTAACTGCCAACCACCGGGAGAATCTAAAGGATAAATACCCGTTTGTTCTCCTGCTATTCCCACACTTCCTTTAGGAACAATAGTGCGAGGTGTTGCTTTTCTGTTTATGCGTATTCTTTCATCAACCGATGCCATGTAGGGAAACCCGGGAAGAAACCCAATCATAAAAACCGAATAAGTTGTTGCACAATGAATTTCAATTAACTCTTCAACAGAAATGCCAAGGATTAATGAAATTTCTTGTAAGTCGGGAGCCAATGAAAAATCGTAACAAACAGGAATATGAATGAATCGATTGTTGGATGCTATTTCTTTTATGGATTGAAGATGACTGATTATCTGTTCCTTCATCCATTCGAAATTGCCAGCCGTTGAATTTGCTTTATATGCCATTGTGCAGTTGTAGCAAATGGTTAAGCTAGCATATGCTGGAATTATATCTTTTACTCCTTTTATTGGATTGATTTGCAATTGACGAAACAATTGCATTATTTTTTTATTGGTTGCCTCATTAATTGTATCGCCAAATTGAATAGTTAATGCCTGATCTCCTAAGGGGTAAATATGGTATGTATGTGCATCCATTTATTGAAGGTAGCCATTACTTTATAAATTTTTAACCAATCATAAAATCCTATTTTGTTAAATCAAATTCTACCTTATCTTTCCATTACAAACTAACATATGAAACCAATAATTGCTTTTTTTTTGATGATTGCTTTTGCTAATCAAGCTTCATCCCAAAATGATCCTAAGTGGATGCGTTATTCTGCCATCTCACCGGATGGAAAAACCATTGTATTTACTTTTAAAGGAGATATTTATAAAGTGGCAAGTGCCGGAGGTGCTGCAACCGTATTAACCATGCATGAAGCACATGATTTTATGCCGGTTTGGAGTCACGATGGAAAAACCATTGCTTTTGCTAGTGATCGATATGGCAATTTTGATATTTTCACTATTTCAGTAAACGGTGGAGAAGCTAAAAGAGCAACTTATCATTCAGCAGCGGAGTATCCTTATGATTTTACTCAAGACGATAAAAACATCGTTTTTGGTTCATCAAGAATGGATTTAAATACCAATCGCCAGTTCCCTACAGGTTCTATGCCCGAACTATATAGTGTTGGTGTGAATGGAGGAAGAACCACGCAATTATTAACCACACCTGCGGAAGATGTAAAAGTAAGTAAGGATGGTTCTAAATGGATTTATCAAGATAAAAAAGGTGGTGAAAATACTTGGCGCAAACACCATACCTCAGCTATTACTAGAGATATTTGGGTGTACGATGTAAAAGCGGCTAAGCATACTAAAATAACTTCTTTTAATGGAGAAGATCGCACACCGATTTTTACAGATGGCGAAAAAGCTATGTTCTACTTGAGTGAAGAAAGCGGCAGTTTTAATATTCATAAAATGAATTTAACTGGCGGCAAAAGCGAGCAGCTTACTAATTATAAAAAGCATCCAGTTCGTTTTTTAAGTGCAGCTAATGATGGTACAATTTGTTTTGGATATGATGGTGAAATGTACACTATGAAAGCCGGCTCATCTCCTAAAAAAGTTGGTGTAACAATTGTAGCTGATAACAGAAAGAACGATGAGCAATTAATTAGGGTATCAACAGGAAGCAGCATTAGTGTTGCTCCTAATGGTAAAGAAGTTGCATTCCTATTTAGAGGAGAAGTATTTGTTACTAGCGTTGATGGTGGAATTACCAAGAGAATTACCAATACGCCTGAGCAAGAATCTAGTGTTAGTTTTTCTCCAGATAGTAAGTCAATTATTTATTCTTCTGAAAGAAATAATAAGTGGAACGTATACGAATCTAAAATTGTTAGAGCAGATGAACCTTATTTTTATACATCAACATTAATTAAAGAAACTGCTATTTTAGAAAATG
>Ga0209284_10005305_pt1 | contig 13499 bp, 8 predicted proteins | sample FRY03_FD_187211 | JGI IMG/M metagenome (GOLD analysis project Ga0209284, IMG submission 187211) | Freshwater microbial communities from Lake Fryxell liftoff mats and glacier meltwater in Antarctica - FRY-03 (SPAdes) (version 2) | ecosystem: Environmental > Aquatic > Freshwater > Ice > Glacier... | reverse complement strand
CTGGTTACACATCAACAGCCGTAGCTACAACAGATGAAACTGTATCTATCACTGACTATGTGTACTCAGCAGAACATATTGACGATGCAGACCTAGCACAAAAGACTTTCTCCGACTTTATGGAGGTTGCACGAGGCATGGGTACTATGCTCAACGAGAAGGTTGAGACAATGATGCTTCTCGAGCACGCACAGTGGACTAACTTTGACAACGCTTCAATCGGAGGCGATGCAGGAAACATCACTGTTGCTGTGTCAAACGTAAAGGACATCATCACCGCTATGAAGCGCGAAATCCGCGAAGCAGGAGGAGGAGATGTCGCAGCCCGAAATGGTATGTTCATCCAGTGGCGTGAAGCTGACTTTGAGATTGTTGAAAAACTTGCTTCAAGTGAAGGTTTCAACGTAGCAGATGACGTTCTCAAGAACGGTATCAAGCAAGGTTTCAAGTACCTCGGTGTAGAGCACTATGGAACCTCAAAGAATGTCGCAGGACATGTTTTTGGTGGTGTCAAGAAGTCTATGCAGGTTGGTATCTTGAAAGCTACCTACGGAAGAGTGAAGACTCTCATCAACCCAGTGGTTTCTACAGCTCAGATTTCAGGTATTGGTTTGGAGTCACGTATTGACCTCAAGTTCAAGGCTTGGAATAGGATGACGGCTGTTGCCTTTGACATTTTAGTCGCCTGACCTTAATTAGTAGATACATTTATCAGCTAATTAAAAGTAAAATGGCAAATGAATCACGATTTCTACCAACACCACGAGTAGGTTTCCGACCAATAATCACCCTCACAACAGCAAGGACTCTTAAAGAAGATGAGTCAGGCTCTGTAGTAGTGCTTAATGCAGCGGCAGGGTTTACAACAACTCTTCCAGCTAACTGCGTAAACGGAACTTTCTTTGAGTTTGTGGTAGGAGTTACAGTAACTTCAGTCGGGGCAAAGATTATCACAGGAGCAGCAGCAGAATTGATGGTAGGAACTATCCTCAATACTGACACTGACACCTCTGATACTCTAGCTTCGTGGAAGTCGCTAGTAGGTACAAGCAACATCTCTTTAAACCTCAATGGAACCACAAAAGGTGGACTCATCGGAGACAGAATTGTTGTGACCAAAATAACAAGTACAAAGTGGCAGGTAAGCGGCAATATCCTTTCAACAGGAGCCGTTGTAACACCATTTGCAAATTCTTAAAGGTTATCTCACTCTCTCATTCGTGGGAGGGTGGATATAGCACTTAAAATATAAATATGATTGCATTTTCAGATACAGTAAATCTCACAGGCGGATTACAACAAGTACGAAATATGCTTCGTGTAGACGCTACGCAGTACCCTACCGTTCGTGTAGTGAACTCATACAACAACTGGCTTGATGTGGTTACAGGCTACGCTATCGGAGCAGATAGACGCTTTCAATTCGATGATACAAATCACACGGCTTTACCCTCTGGTACCACCAACCTAGTAGCCGACCAATCAGACTACTCATTCCTCACAGACGAGCAAGGTAATCAAATCCTCAATCTCACAAGGATAGACATCAAAGACGCAAGTGGACTGTGGCGCATGTTAAACGTGCGAGACATGGCTAATAGTGACGTTGCAGAAGACTCGTTGCAGATCACCGCAGGACTCCCCACCGAATACGACAAGATTGCCGACAACATCATTAGGCTCACTCCAAAGCCCGTGTCCTCAGTTACCGCTGGTCTGAAGTTCTACTTCCAACGTACAGGCTCGTACTTTACCGCCGCCGACACAACGAAATCCCCCGGTGTACCACCACTCCTACATCGTGGTTTCGTTATCGCCTCAGTCTACGATGCACTTCTCGCAGGGATAGGCTCCGCAAACATTCAAGCTGTCTCTGTAGAGATGCAGAAAGAACAGATAAAAATGGAGAATTACTTCAAGAACAGGAATACCGATGAAGTAGTCGTGTTATCAGTGCCTAGGGTAAACTCTGTATGATAAACACAACAAAACCGTCCACATCACTCATCAACGCCTCAAAGGTGTCTTTTGGTGAAACGTGGGCAACCATTCCTACTACTTGGCTCTCGGAGACACGTACTTGGCTCGCTACAGGTTCGTTGTTTACCAATCCAAGCAAGCCGTCAACGACTTTTAGTAATATCGCTAAACCTGTTTAATATGGCAACAGTAATCACAACAATAAATGCGTCTGATTTAATTACGGATAGTCGTGCAGACTTGAACGCAAACTTTGTGTCACTGAATGCGAACAAGATAGAGACAGATAATCTTTCAACAGACAGTACCTTCGCTGGTGCTGTAGACACAAAAGTGCCCTCACAACTTGCGGTAAAAAACTATGTGGACGGTGGTGCGACAAGTGCGAGTGAGACAACAAAGGGAGCTGTCGAGGAGGCTACCGATGCAGAAGTAACCGCTGGTACTGCTACAGGAAGCACTGGGTCTAAGCTGTTTGTTACGCCTGCGAAGTTGAAAACCTATGCACCAGCTGTCGATATTCAAACGTTTACGTCTGGTGGAACTTGGACAAAACCTACAAATGCGAAGTCTGTTGAGGTTATTCTTATTGGAGGGGGGGGTGGGGCAAGTGGTGGTTCAGGTATAGGGGGAGCGTATGCTGGTACTGGAGGTGGTGGCGGAGGTAGAACTAATTTAATTTTACCTGCATCTATCTTTGGTGGCACTGTTACAGTAACAGTCGGTGCTGGTGGTGCTGGTGGTGCTGGTGGTGCTAGTGGTTCTGGTACTGTTGGAGCAGGCACTAATGGTGGCGATACAACCTTCGGCACCCACATTAAAGCTTTTGGTGGTCTTTCGGGGGGGAATGGTGCTACTGCTGGTACTGGTTTACAGAGCGGTGGTGCAGGAGGAAGTGGAGGTTCTCTATACTCGACTGGCAGTGCAGGTTCTTCTTCTAATCTTGCTGGTGCAGGAGGAGGTGGTGGCTCAACCTGGAATCGTGGGGCAGATGGGGGTGCCGTTACTTTAATACCCAGAAGTGGAGGGGTAGGAGTTGTTGGTTCTGATGGTGGTGCAGGGGTTTCTGCTGGAGCTGACGAGGCGACGGGTGGTAGTGGAGGTGGAGGTGCAGGTCAAAATGACTCTAGCGCAGGAAGAACAGGTGGAGCAGGTGGAAATTACGGTGGTGGTGGAGGAGGTGGGTCTACTCCTTCATCATTTAATAATACGGGTGGAACAGGTGGAGCAGGGGCGACTGGTGTTGTCGTTGTGGTAACTTATTTCTAATGTCAAAACTCATCCAAATAAAAATCCAAAACTTCTCAGGCGGAGTCTCAGACTCTCCACGCGAAGACAACGCAAGCAAATTTCAAGTGTCAAAACACTTTGATGCTTTTTCCGACCCTTCAAGACTTATTCCCTATCGTTCATTAGAAGCCGACACAGAAACATCTGTAAGTGCAACTGACCTCAAACAGTATGCAGTCAGAGACTTCATGTACGCCTCAGCTTCAACGAAACTTTACGGACTTGGTCAAACCGCAGGCGGACTCACAAAGATAGTACAAAAAGCCGTAGCAGAAAGTGGACTGTGGACACTTCCTGCAACTAGCGAAGGCAACGGAGCGGTCAAGAACGGATGCCTCGTAGAGTACAAAGACTATCTCTGGGGCTTTCAAGGAACGACACAAGTATTCCGTTGGGGATTGCTGTCAGGCTCTCCTTCGATAACAAACTCACAAGGAACCGTGGCAACGATAACGAGTGTCGCTCAAGGTGTAATAGCAAAAGACGACAACCTTTATCTACCGTACAATAATAAGATTGTGAGAGTAAATGCTAGCGGAACGGTACAAGACGCTGTGCTCACTCTCCCTACCAACTTCAAGATTACTTCCATAACGAATTACAACAATTATCTCGCTATCGGCTGTGCACCTATTTCCACTTTCAACGGTGTATCAAAAGTATTTCTTTGGAACCTCATATCACCAGACGTACAAGAAGCGATTGACTGGGGAGAGGGAGAATTAAGAGTGCTCGAAACCATAGAAGGAATACTCGTAGGAATTACAGACCGCTACTTAAACAACGCAACAGGAGCAGGGCGTGGCTCGATGATTATCCAAGTGTACCAAGGAGGCGCACCACAGGTCATCAAAGAAGTCTTTACACAAGCCCTTTCAGGAAAGACGATGCCACTTTCAAAGGCAGTGAAAAACAACCGTGTATTTTTTGCGGCTAAGGTAATGACCAACTCGGCAGGTACAGAATACAACGAAGGCATCTGGTCTTTTGGTCGCAAGAACGTAAACTATCCTTTTGCTCTCACCCTCGACATCATAGATGAGAATATAAATACCAGTGGCATTCAGGCATTTGGTACGGCAGCAAATTACTTTTTCATAGCACACATCGCAGATGGCTCTGTAGATAAAACCAATGACGCTTCAACGTTTACATTCACCAGTATTTACGAGTCACAGGTATTTGACTTTGGAGACGTGGACTCTGACAAAACTCTCCAATCATTGAAAGTGTCTTTTGTGAAACTCCCTACAGGTGGGTCACTGACTGCTAAATACCGCCTAGACGGTGCTACTTCATGGACTACCATTGGAACTTTCACAACCGTAGGCGAACTATCCAGAAACTTCTTGAACATTGAAAGCTCAGGCGATAGTTTTGCGAGCGGGAGGGAATATGAGTTCAGACTAGAAAGTACCGGAGGATTAGAGATAACAGGCTTCCTACTAAAAGCCCGTGTAAACGACACACCATAATATGCCAAACGACATTCAACAACAGGTCAATCAATTAAAACAAGCACTAGAGGCACTGACTTCCGCATACTATGGAAATAACTTTAGTGCGTCTCAAGACTTTAACAAATACAGTCGTTTTAATTCAAGATTAAAAGTACCAACCTACGCAACCGCACCAACCGTAGCAGAAATAGGAGAACTATACGCAAATTCTACAAACGGAAAACTGTATGTGTGTACTTCTGCGAATACTTTTTCTTTAGTCGGCGGACAAACATGATATAATTATATAAATATATGGCACACTCAAATTCATCATTTAGGGCAAGAGACTCTACTGAGGGGAGGAGGAGCAATTCTTCTGGTGGTTCTTCTAGTAGGGGTTTAAGAGAGGGTCTAGTATTAGAAGGCTTTACAAGTGAAGCAGGGAGAGAGGCAAACATAGCAAGTGGTAGGTTTACTGAGTCTCAGGCAAGAAGTGTTCCTATATTAGATTTAGATACAGGCGGATTTTCAGGAAACTTTGATAGAGAGCCGTCTGGTTCTTTTAGAAAAGGTAGCTCACCAATAAGCTCATCAAGAAGCTCGTCTACACCAATCACCGCAGACGCTATCCGCCCACAAACACCCATTCAACTACCAACAAGAGAAATAGTACCAGACCTCGGAAACATTGTAGCCGCCAGAAACCAAGGACTCGCCTCAGCATCTGAAGGTGCGTTTACTTCCGCAACTAACGGTACTTTGACAGTCGCACCGCCAGTCGTTGCAGAGCCAGTAAGCAAGTTTCAAACCTTCCTTCAGGAAAGACTCAATGCAGATGCTATCGCTAAAAACGAACTCGGTACAGGCGCAGATAGGTTCGCAAGACTAGAGAAAGACGCACAAATCAGACAGAAGGAACGAACCTTCAACGACCTTACAGGACAGTTGAACACAATCGTTGCACAACGTGACGCAAATATACTAAGAGTGGAAGGACAAGGGCGTGGTATACCAGAAGCTATCATCGGTGGACAGCAAGCACAGATAAACCGTGAGGCGGCTATTCAGGCACTTCCAGTACAAGCACAACTCGCAAGTGCACAACAGAACCTAGACATGGCACGGTCACACGTTGACAAGATGTTTCAAATCCAGTCACAAGACGCACTCGCTAACTACCAATACAAAACCAATCTTAATAGTTCAATCTTTGAGTTCCTAACCGCAGAAGAAAACCGTACCGTTGCAATCAATCAAAGAAACGAAGATAGGAAATTTGATCGCGAGAAAACAAATATCGCAATGAAAAACCAGTGGGCGATGCAAGCCGTAGAGTTTGGACAGTCGGGTCTTGTGGGTAACATCATGTCACTTGATGTCAATTCTGAAACATTCACTACAGACCTCGCACGTCTACAGGGGCAGGTGAGGAAGCCTGTGGTGGCTAAAGTTGCGAGTACGCCAGACGTAAAGAACTTCGGTACAAACGATGCCCCTATTTGGAAGCAGTTTAATCCTACTACTAAGATATGGGAGAATGTGAGTGGGTTGGGAGGGGGAGAAACAGGAACACAAGAGACAACACAGAAAGCTGTTGACCAATTAACTTTCTTGCAAGATACGGCTGCGTCTGCTAGTAAAATAGCAAACTCAGGCGGATTACTAAGGACACCAGTTGGCCCGAGTTTGATAAACCGAGCCATCGGTTCTGCTTTAATTGGTAATACCAGCTTTAGCCAATTACAAAATAAAACTGACACCCTTAAAACAAATGTGTTGGCGTTGATGACCGACCCAAGCATAAAGAAATTCTTTGGCCCACAAATGTCAAATGCCGATGTAAGGCTTATGAGTTCTACCGGCTCCACACTTGACCCCTTAACACAATCAAGGAAGGACTATGTGGCAGAAATTGGAAGACTAGATGATTTGTTTAATCGTATGTTGACAGCGGTCAGAAACGGACAAAACGCTGCTAATGCCAACACCCTTTCTCCGGGCTTCAACATAATCACCGCACCAGATGGAAGACAAATTGATATAATTGACTAAATGATATGGCAATCCAAATGACACGATTAGAGTACGAACAAATGTATGGTGTTAAGCCTATTGTTTCAACGTCTACTATAGACACAACCCCAGCACCACTTAGAATGACTCGGGAAGAATATAATTCTATTTACAAGAAACCAGCAACGCCAACATTTGACTTCAAGCAAGACTTCTCAGAGATGAGACAAGCTCAAGAAGAAAGTCTTGCTTCTGGTGCTGAAGCACAGTCAAGGATAATAGAGAGAACTGCATCGGGGGAGGTGTCACAAGCTAAGGGACTATTCCAAAGGTTTGGGGCAGGTCTTGCTACTAGTGGAAAGATACTCGGAGACACTGCCTTTGGTGTTGCTAAAATCCTTATACCAGAAAGCCTCGAAAAGATAATAGACGAGACTTATGGGAAAGCAATTAGAGATTTTCTTGATCCAGCAAAACGAGTGGCTTTTATCCAAAGACTAGAGGATTCTGACTTTGAAAATGACAAAAAAGCAGCCGTATTCTTTAAGGAGGTTGGTGTTGCGTATGATGCTGATGAAACCTTCAGGGCAGATATAAATGCCACTGGCGGTGTATTGCAATTTTTAGCACTACCCGGAACAACTAAAGCAGTAAGGTTCGCAGGCGATGCTGTTGATGCCGTTACTCCATCAATAACTACAATAGCGGGAGACGTTGCTAAGAAGTTTACACCAGAAGCACGAAACAAATCTGCTATAGCAAGAGTAGCTACAGAAATAGGAAAAATAGAAGATAAAAATGCTCCACTTCGCAAGTTGAACACTTTTTCTAAAGATGCTGAAGGCTCACGAACTCGTATCGCACAATCGAATGTGCTTGAAAACTCTGTTGACGATAATGGTCTTCTCCGTACCGAGGACGCAGTTAAATCGTACAAGGCACAAACCATAGACGGCAAAGAAGATATTGTACGAAGACAGCTAGAGAATGAAGGGAAAACCATAAACCTAAACGAAATCAGAAATGAGTTGAAGATAGCTGTTGCTGGCTCAAAACTAGAAGGTGCTGATTTACTAACAGCATTAAAAGCTATTGACAAAGAAATAGAGGGGCTAAAAGTACGTGCTGATGAGTTTGACAACGTCTTCCTTTACAAAGTACATGATGCAAAAATATCAACGACAAATCAGATAAACTTTCAGACTCCCCCAGAAAAAGCTATTTATCGCAAGACTGTCGCGCGCGCATACAAAACAATCGTAGAGAACAAGTCAGACTTAGATATTGAGTTACAAAACAAAGAATTGTCTAAGTTTTATGGAGACATCGAACGATTGCGAGCACTAGATGGGAAAAGAGTCGAGGGTGGCAGATTAGGTAAGTACACAGCGTCACTTGCGGGTACTGCTATTGGCGGTGCAGCAGGATCTCTTGGAGGTCCCATAGGGGCGGCTATAGGTGGAATTGTTGGCGGAGAGGCAGCTCAATTTATTAAAGGAAAAGGTTTTGCTAGGACTTTCAGAAAAGGTGTTGACGGAGAAATTCCTGAAAGCAAAATACTTGCAGACGCTAAGGCTCGTGCTGATGCTGGTCAAGTTAAAGACCTCAGAACACCTGACAAGCCAGTTGGAGCACCAAAAGGAGTCCCAAAGACAAAAGAAATAACTATTGTTGAAGCTCAAATAAAGAAGAACGTAATTGACCAGAATAAAGCAATTAAAGCTGGTGATTTTACTCTCGTGGAATCTCTAAAAGAAGTCTATTCAATTCTAGTTGAAAAACTCAAAGATATAATCAGAAAATACAAAGCACTGTCACCAAAAGATAAACAGGGGGGCTTTGTTAAAAATCCATTTGCACCCAAAAGCAAAACATCACAACCCCTTACCGCCTCCCAAGCCATCGCTAAAGGTCTAACAGAGGAGCAGTATGTGAAGTCACAACAGCTAACTCAAACCCTCCGAGGAACAAAAGGTATGACATCTGATCAGATACAAAAGCAATATCCAAATATCAGACTTACAAAAGAAGTGGTGGCCAAAGATGTATACGGAAATACAGTTAAGATACCAGACGGCGAGAAATTAACACCGTATGAAATGAAAGACGGTAAGATTGTCCTCCAAGACGGGCAGACTTATGTCGTATCAAAAAACCAGTTTGCAAACATCAAAGGCAACACAGTGGGGGGCGAAGCTAAACCCTTTGCACCAGAGCTAGACGGAACGGAGGAGACGGTGAAAATGAATAGAACTGCCTCAAGAGATAAGCTATACGCAGATGCTGATGCTGGTAGAATTACTATTGCAGAACGAAATGCTGGAATAGATAAAATGGGAGTACCAAACGAAACCAAATACTCCTCATACCAACTCCCCGACGGCAAGAACTATAAGGAGGTGTTGATTAAGGCGCCGAGTGAAGGAATGGCAGATAATAGAATAACTGCTGTAAGAGAAATTGGTGGTAATGAACCAGGATATGTTATAGGAGTAGAAGGCGGTGTAAAATTCAAATACCCAACTGCTAATAGTAAGGAAGAAGCAATTAGGCTTTTTGAAAGCGAAAAAGCAAGCAAGAGAATCAGTGTTGGACAGAGTGAACAAGGTTTCAAGTCCTCTCACTGGGATGAACCAAACGTAGTCTCTCACCTGCGGCTTAACGAACGTACCTACCAAGGCAAGAAAGTAACCTTCATGGAGGAGCTACAGAGCGACTGGGCAAGGGAGGGTAGGAACAAGGGGTTTATAGGGACACAATCTGAAATAGATACTTTAGTTAAAAAAAGTGATGATTTTATAACTAAATATCCTGCAAGTAACAGAACTCGTAACCAACAAGATGAGCTCAATAGAATGGGTGATGAAATCAACAAATTAACTGATGCCCAAGACCGTGGCATCCCCAACAACCCTCTCCTTAAAAACTGGCAACAGACCTCTGTTAAACGTGCCTTAAAAGAAGCTGTAGACAACGACAGCGAGTACTTCGCGTGGATAAACGGCGAACAGACAAGTGCGAGGTACAACCTAGCTACTCAAGTGAAGGAGGTGAAATGGACACAATCAGCAAACCGGGAGGGACGAAACATTGAAATAGAACCAAGTGACGGAGGTCGCGGCTTAACGGTGCGTATTGATGATAAGGGAGTAGTTCAATCAAACAGCACCAGCCCGGCTGATTGGAGTGGTAAAAAACTGGATGAAGTCCTCGGCAAGGGGCTTGCAGACAAGATCATGGCAGACGAGGCCGGTACGCTCGCCGGTGACGGCCTAAAGTTCGGTGGTGAATGGGCAAACACTCTCTACGACAAACAAGTAGGAAACATAGTCAAAGACCTCACAGGAGCAAAGGTGGAGATGATGGATATGGGGTTGCCGATAGAACACTCTAGAAATCAAGGTAGGTGGATTGACCCACGAAATAGTTTTGAAACAAGAAGTGGTATTAAGACAACAGACCTCGGAACTAAATATAAAATCGGGAGTGAATTACAATTAGACAATACTGATGGTAGCCGAAGTTCTTTATTCATCATCACCGACATCCTCGGAGATGGAAAGTTTAAGGCTGTGCCGAAAAGTAGTTATTATGCAGAAATATATGACCCCGCGAAAGGAATAAATAAAACAACACTCAGGACACGTCCTAATAGTGAATTGACACCATTTAAAGAATCTTTCGACATCTCCACCAAAACAACAACCCAACAAGGCATAAAACTTACTCCTGAAATCAAAGCAAAGATACGAGGTGAAGCACTTGAGATAAAAACAAGTGGAAAACAATTTGAAGATGCCACCTCCCAACTCCGTACAGAGTATCAGGCGGCGAAAAGGGATATTAAACCTTAGTCGTAAAGTTTTGGGAGACGAAAAATTATGTAACCAAGTATCAAAAGTAGTATAATAACCATACCCCAAATCATACCCCAAATCCCCACAAAGTAAACCACTTATACACACATGATATAATACTCACAATATGGCACTCAATGAAAAAAAACTAGAACGTCTCGGAAAACTACTTGAAGCCTTTGACAGTGGAGCTATTCAACCTGACGAACTGATGCAGGCTATTGACGCTATTGTGGCTATTATAAAGCAATCTGAGGAACTATTGCTCAAGGAAATCAACAAAACAGGAGATGACAAGTCTGTAGAAATCAGACAGTTAGAGTCAAAACTCAATACGGTCAATACGCAACTCGCAACCCTAGTACAAAAAGTCAAAGAAGACGCAATCCTAGACTCAGATGAAATAAAACAGCTTATAGCTAAAGAGATTAAGCGTGTTGAATTATCTATCCCTGAAATAGTAGAAGCTGAAATCTACGACGACAGTCCCCTACAGGACATGATCAAAGAGCACAAAATGCTCCTAGACAGCCTTTCAGTCCTCATAATGGGTGAGAACGTGCGTAATGCCCTAGAGTCTCTCCCAGAAGGCGAGAAGCTCGCTCAGGACGCTATAGAGAACCTCCCAGAAGACCTCAAGAAGCTCGATGCAAAGATTGACGATATAGAGGTTGTTGCGCGTGCGACAATCAACGGAGGGAAAGGAAAGGTTGTTGAAATAATAGCTGGTTCTAACATCACCGTTGACAACAAAGACCCCAACAGACCGATTGTAGCGAGTACAGGCGGCGCAGGTGGAGGCGATGCTCTCGTAGCCAACCCCTTGTCACAGTTTGCATCTACAACTTCACTACAACTTAAAAATACAATTTCAGATGAAACAGGTTCAGGAGCTTTAGTGTTCGGTACTTCTCCTGCTATAACAACTCCAACAGGAATAGTAAAAGGAGATGTCGGACTTGGCAACGTAGACAACACAACCGACACCGCTAAGCCTGTATCTACAGCGCAGCAGACCGCCTTAGACCTAAAAGTAACTGGCCCCGCCTCAGCCACCAACGACAACATCGCTGTCTATGACGGAGTGACAGGTAAGCTAATCAAAAACAGCACCAAGAAGCTCACCGACCTAGCCCCCGTAGACTCAGTAGCTACCTCAGTGCGAACACTAACCACCCAAAAAGGCGGTGTCATTCGTGCGATTGATAGTGCGGTGGGGGATACTGCGCGGACTACTAGTGGGTTTATTGAGGACGAAAAGTTTGGAGTTTACTTTAACACCGTTGCTGGTGCTGTATCTGGTGAATTTGATAGCGCCGAAAAAAGAACGGGAAACTTTACCCTTAAGTTGTCGACGACCGATACATTAGGTCGAGTAATTGGTTACATTGGAGATTTGACAGGCGTATCAAATAGTAAATACTGGCTGCCCGTCAAGCCATCAACGCAATACCGAGTGAGATGTTTTGCTAAAACAACAAATGCGGCAGCTAGTAGTGTTTTCGTAAACATAAAAGACCGACTAGCAGATGCTACTGTTGGCTCACTTAACCAAAGTTCTAACACCTTGTCTGGCACAACCGACTGGACGCTACTGACTTTAACATTTACCACAAATGCTAATAGTAACGCACTTGTTTTACTTCTTAGAAACAACGTAGCCGGAAACATCTCCGACGCTTTCTTCGACATCAACTCCATGACCCTCGAAGAAGTAACCACCGTCACCAACCCCGACATCACCCCCGCCCTCCTTATCCCTACGTTTACAGCGGTGACGATTGTGGATAGTATCGGACAAGCGACTGACTCGGCAGGTGCTTATGCAAACACCTACAGCCTCCTTACCGCGATTGACGAGACAGCAACTAACCGTGAGACATTCACCCCAGTAAAGAAGTACCAGACACGGTATGGCGTGTGGGTGGTAGCAAAGGGTACAGGCAACCTCACTATGACGGTACACACTACCGCGAACGCGATAGTGGCTAGTGCGACTATCCTCAACGCCAGCTTAGTAAACGGACAGTTCAACTACTTTGACGTACCGTACATCTGGACAGCGGGTGCTCACCACATTCACGTTACCTCAACCGTGGCTGACGCTACCCTCAAGGTAAACACCGCCAGTGACCTAGAGACTGCGAGCTTCATCATGCAGTACGCCAAGAAGTCAGAAAACTTCACCGTAGCCACCGACACTGAAACCCTACAGCTAACCTCCGACCAAGACGGTCTATTAAGTGGTGCCGTGATTGACTTGGAGGCGGGGACGTATGTGTACAACTGGAGTAGGGAGACTTTCCCATTAGATGCAAATCCAGCTTATAGAACAGCACCTTTTTCAGTAGATACAGGCTTATTCACTAACGCTGCAAATCGCTGGGCAATTGGTTGGAGAACTACGGTTGCTAATAATTTGGTTTACAAAGTAAATACAATACTACCAATTAAGACATTAGTATTTACAACAAGAATTGATGTGGCTGCGGGCAGAGTAATAAAAATTGACATCAGCCCCGACGGATTAGTGTGGACTCTCCTTGATACCTTGACAGGCTTAATTACCGACACAGCACGGACATACAACTTGAATATGTTTGCTGGTAGAAGTACATGCTACATACGGTATACATACGTGTCAGGCGATACTGGTTTCGTTAACTCCTTTCTCTTCTCCGCCACCCTAGACACCACCCCCGTCACCTTCCCTACGCTCGCTGCTGGTGCAAACAACGTCTACCTATCCGCTAACAGCACCGCCGCTAGTAGCGACCAAGACCCTAGCTTGGAGATGTCAGCCCAGTTAGACGCTAAGACGCTCAGTTTAATTGATGTAGCTACTGAGCTTAATTCAGTTAGTGAAACGGTTGCCCTGAAAGCGAACCTAACAACTCCTACGTTCGTAACCAACATA
>Ga0209284_10005303_pt1 | contig 13499 bp, 12 predicted proteins | sample FRY03_FD_187211 | JGI IMG/M metagenome (GOLD analysis project Ga0209284, IMG submission 187211) | Freshwater microbial communities from Lake Fryxell liftoff mats and glacier meltwater in Antarctica - FRY-03 (SPAdes) (version 2) | ecosystem: Environmental > Aquatic > Freshwater > Ice > Glacier... | reverse complement strand
TCGCCACGATCGACGCCGTCGGCATTCCAGTGCTGACGCGCCGCGAAGACATCGCCAACGCCCGGATCCGCTTTGAGAACGGCTGCGTCGCCAACATCACCGCCAGCCGCATCAGCCCCGAGCGGCTCCGCAAGATCCGCGTCTTCCAGAGCGACGCCTACCTTTCCCTCGACTATCAGGACCAGAGTGGTTGGATTTACCGCAAGGACGGCATGACCATCGCCAAGGAAGAAGTCGAAGTCGAGCGGGACGAACCGCTCAAATGCGAGCTCGCCGCCTTCGTCGATTGCGCCGCGCGAGGCGACCAGCCCAAGGTCAGCGGACTGCAGGGCGCCGCCGCGCTCGATGTTGCGCTCGAGATCACGCGGCTGATTGAGGCGGCGGGGTGAAGGGGATTTTGAGCCTTGGTTTCAGAAGGTGTGAGGCGGGAGAGGCGGGAGATCCGAGTTTCATGAAGGTTTGGGGAACCTGACGTTCTGATAGGGTAAGAAAGAGTCAGGGAAGTTCAAAGTGTTCCGACTTTTCGGATTGCGAAGATAAAATTTGGGCGCTTGAAACGCCTGGGAAAAATCCGTAAACCCTTGACTTGGCGGGGGGAAACGGGTTTTATGATCGCGTCTGCGGGTTCGGATATCGTGAAATGATATCGAGAGTGATGTGGACTACTAATACTGTTCGGTAAAAATGAATGCAGTCAGAGAACACCAAAGCTTTTGCTCCGATGACCAGGGCAGATAACCAACAAGAACAAAAATAGAAAAAGAATGAAAACACTGCAATCACCAACACAACTCAGCGAATCCCCATCGACAATGGAATTCAAACTTCCAGCATATGATTGGAAGAAGCAGACGCGCCACGATACGATTGTCGCAGGCAAGTGGACGGCAGCTTCTCTTCAGACCTTCGACTCCAAAGGAAAACCAAAGGATTCGCAGAGCGATAACAACGACTAAACTTGCTATCGGGACGGCGGCGTTGCCGCCGTCCCATTTAGTCGTCATGCTACTAATCCTCACAAATAGCCTTGACGGCACCGCAGACGAGATCGTTCGTCGTGTCGGTGTCCATAGGGTCTTCCGCTTCAACATCGACCTTTGGCGGGACTATGAGATCAGCCTCGATACCCGTGGCTTCATTCTTTCTGACCCAAGTGGACGCTTTTGTAGATCCTCAGACATACGCGCAGCCTATCTGCGCAAGCCAACCTTTGATGATCCCATCACAATACCAGAAGGAGGTTGTCAAGAAGACTGGCTTAGAGCACAAATGAGCTATTTCTTACAAGAGGTTTACAACTGGTGCAGAGATAATCACCTCGTTCGCCTAGTTGAGAAGGGTGCGCAGCAGCGCTTTGGTAAGTTCAGCCAATTACGCTTGGCTCAAGACTATTTTGCCGTTCCTCCTTGGGTTTTCGTTCGCACATCGAATCCGATTGTTTTTACCGAACCATGCATCACAAAACCTCTCACTGCGGACTTCATCGGCGACTACAAATTACTTTTCACGCGATCCGTTGATCCTTCCAGCCTTGATCCGGAATATCCGTGGCTTTTACAGGAGGAGGTAGCGGCAACCCATGATGTGACTGTTGTTTATGTTGCGGGACGAAGTTTCGCCTTTGCGCTTGATAGATCTTCATTTGAGGGTATTGACTGGAGAACTCATATTAACAGGCATGTTCTCGCGTGGCAGCCATGGCCCCTTACGGACGACTTTGAGAACCGCATTCATAAGTTTATGGGTGCAGCAGGTCTAGACTTCGGAAGGCTAGACTTTCTTGCAGATCCCTCAGAGACTTATTTTTTAGAGGTCAACCCGAATGGCCAGTGGGCCTGGCTAGATGAAGATGGGAGCCGCGGAATCTTCGACACCGTTGTCCATGAACTGACCAAAGGATGGTCGGCAGTATAGATTCCCAACAAAGGAACACGAACAAATGAAAACAGAAACAGAGACGCCTGCCCTACCAGTCCGGACGCCTGAAGCGATCTTGCAAGCAATGGATAAAGACAGCGTAAGGTCTGATCCAAATTTGCTGGCACAATTGAACGCAGAGCTAAGCGTATCATTGTCCATTGTAGCAGACAAGGTCTCACGCAGGAATCTGTCGATTGCCACCATTTCTTGCGTTGTCGCTGTCATCGCGCTTTTGATTTCGCTAATCCAAGTGGCTACATCTTTATGTAGGTAGAGCAGTCTCGCAGGTAATCCAAAATCAAGAAGCCGAACAAGACGAGACGCAGAACCCCTATCAGCCGCCCTGTTTACATGCTTTTCCGCAGTTCGAACCTCAACCCCGTGATCGACACTCGCTCCCGCTGATAGGGGTGCGTGCTCTTTGACGTTCGACAGAAATGAAAATACTTCTCGCACTGTTTATTTCTGGTTGTAGCGGTCTTCTTTTTGCCAACGAAGACCACCTCCTCATGATACCGACACCTATTTATGATGGCGGAGACGGTGGGCAGATCTATATCGTACATAGGCCGATGATCAGTGGGTTCGGAGCCGATTTTGAGGGGAAGTGCGGTCGTATTACGGCTCCATATTTGGGAGACGTCCGAAGCCCATCGAGCAAGGTATCGGAAGTGGACATGAATCCCGCAAGTTTGGCCAAGATTACCTTGTCAGCAGTGCTGCCGCCGAACAGCGACAATTTCTACAAGGTTACGATTGATTACAGCGCCGCCACGGAGGATTCTAAAACCGACATCCGGATTTTGCGGTCAATCTTAACTTGTGTCTATATGTTCGGGGATAGCATGCACGGCTATCTAGAACTGAAGGTCAATTTTGAGCTGAAGGGCCTTGATGCCAATTCCGCTCTTCATTCCGAACTCTTGCGAATCATCGATGCAAGGAATCAGAAAATCGATAAAGTCGAACAAGCCGGTGCTGGACAACCGCCTACCCGTTCCGAATTTGAATGGCCCTCGTTTTAACAACCTCTACCCTGTCGCCGAAAGGGCGCTCCCGGTAGGCGGTGCCAGACCTCGACGTTCGCTAGAATAAAACCCATGAAATTAGGAATACGAATACTTTCAATCGGACTTCTCATGATGCCATTGCTCAGTTTTGGTCAAGACGATCTGGAGCGGTTGAAGACATCTTACGGGAATGCTGTTGCGAAGGCAGTGGATCCGTTGACAGCGACCTACGAGAAGGAACTCAAGAGCCTGATGCAGCGACACGCAACAGCCGGTCGCCTCGACGACGTGGCCAAAGTCGTAGCGGAGCTGAAAGCGATCGGAATCAATGACGCAGTTCCAACAGTTACAGATCTTCCCGCAAATTCAAAGTCCCCAAAGTCGGGAATTGAAGGGACGACTTGGAAGACGCCGACAGGAACAGAGTTCTCGTTCGAATCGGACGGAAAAGGCACCCGTTCGTTTGGTGGAGAAGACCCTACGGCGATCGCTTGGCGAAAGCGCGCGGGCGGATTCGTTGAAGTGACGGGTGCCGGAATTCAGGGCGCACAAGAAACCACTTGGTTTTTCCGCTTTGTGAACGAGTCGGAAGCTTATTACGGAAACAGCAAAGACGGGGCGACAACGGCACTTGAGAGGAAGCCGTAATTGGATGTTGAGTTAAATTAGCGACCATAAACAGCGCGAAGGAAGCGAACAAACCGTGACAGGGAAGGGCTTACAGCCCTCCCCTGCGCTCTACGTTCGCTAGAAAATGAAATGCCTCAACTGGAACCTCGAATGGAAGACTCCGGGCACCAATGCTGGCAGAATGATTCAGGCGTTGGTTGCAGAGTTAGACGCAGACACCGTTTGCTACACCGAGGTGGTCCGAACGATGATTCCTGAGGGGCATTCCATCGAATCCGATCCCGATTACGGATACCCGAACGACGGTGGACGCCGCAAGGTGGCATTATGGAGCAAGCAGCCTTGGACGGAGGTCGATATGATCGGCGATGATGAGATGCCATCGGGCAGATTCGTCTCGGGTATCACCGCTGGAGTTCGATTTGTCGGCGTGTGCATCCCATGGCGTGACGCTCACGTTAAGACCGGGCGAAGAGACCGAACCTGCTGGGAGGATCACCTTGCCTACTGCCGCGGTCTTGAGCGCGTCTTGGCGCGATATTCGGCAGACCGAACGCCAACTTGTGTCGTCGGCGACTTCAACCAGAGGATTCCCCGTGTAGGTCAGCCCGTCAACGTAGCCAAGGCTCTAGCAGAAGCGATTCCCGCCGACTTCATGATCGCCACAGAAGGGCTGAAGGATGCAGAGGGAGCTGATTTGATAGACCATTTTGTAGTCTCGCCCGATCTTTCCATCGCGATCACTCAGATCGTTCCGCGCTTTTCACCGGATGGCACGAGACTCTCTGATCACGTCGGAGTTGCAGCGTCGCTCGAAAAACGAAGAAGCGAACAAGACGAGACACAGCAACCCCTATCAGCCGCCTTGTTTACATGATCCTCCGTAGTTTCAACATCAACCCCGTGATTGACGTTCGCCCCCGCTGATAGGGATGCCATGCCTCGACAATAGGCAGGGGATCTCCCGAACCAGCGAGATGGACTCGCGCCCGACGCCCCTCGACCTTCGCCCACGGTAGCCCCGTTCCTTCATCCGCCCTTTCTTCGGCCCCATCCCAGGACCGATCTTCCGCCGATTGCTGCTAGGAATTTGCTTTTGGAGGGAGGCCCCTAGAGCAGCCGTGGGGCCGGACCGGAGGGCGGGGAAATGGGGGTTGTCCATCATCGTCTTCCTCTTCGGGCTCAGCTCGGCTTGGGCCCGGCTCGGGCTCTTCCTGATCCGTTGGATCCGGAAAACCGTCATCTTGCGTGGGATGAGGAGCGTTGACATACCGCACCTCATTGTCTTCTACCACCTCCAAGAACTCTACCAAACCCGATGTATCGACTTCGGTTCTCCCGATCGGCTCAATTCCTTCCGCCTCCAAAGCCAAAACGAGATCATCCAGACAAGCGTTTCGATTGGCGTAAAAGCTCGATCCCCAGCATCGCCAGAATTTCCAGCCGGCCCGCTCAAGGACTCGCTGGCGCCCGATATCCTCCATCCATTTGTCTGGACCGTGATAGCGATCGCCGTCGCACTCGACAGCGAGACGGCGACCTTCGTGCCCCTCGACCACCAGATCGATCCGGTGGTTGCCAGCGCGAACCTGAGGAAGCACCCGATACCCACGTCGAACCAATTCCTCGAACATCGCCCGTTCGAAGGGGGATTCGAAGACATCCCCGCCGGGCGCATCTGGAAGGCTGGGGAGGGGCGAGCGAAAATGATCGAGTAGACGAGCCCGGAGATCCACCCCGCTGAGATCGTTTCTGTCGAAGCTGTGATAGAAGTAGAGCCGGTCGCGGGCACGGGAGACAGCGACGTTGATCCTCCGGACATTATCGATCTTGTTTACGGTCATGACCCCTCCACTCTCCGCGTCGTCCACGGCCGAGAGGAAGATAACGTCGGCCTCACTACCTTGGAAAGTGCGGGCATCCCCGCAGCGGATCCGGTGCTTCAGATAGGCGTCCTCGCCGATCTGGTCGATGAGCTTGTCCATGATATACCGCGCCTGTTCGGATCCCAAGAGAGAGACCACCCCGATACTGCGCTTTCCAAAATCCGGGTCGCCGATCAGTTTCTGGATCTCCGCGATGATGGCATCCGCCTCGGGAAGGTTGATCTTCTTGTTCGGACTGCGGCGGCCGGTTCGAACATGGACATCAACAAGGGTGGGGAGCAGTCGCTCTCCGGCACTAGGTACGCGAACGCAGCGAATCTCTCGGTTGTAGCAAAGCTTGTTCGAGAACTCAATGATGGGCTCGGCACAACGAAAATGCTCGCGAAGGCGGATCGTCTGACCCGAGAAAATCAATTCGCCGAGATCGTAGATCGACTGAGAAGGATGGAGATTGCGGCAGATATCCGAGGGCACGTCGTTGTCCTTTAGTCGGTTGATCAGTTGATTGGCCTGTTCCTCCCTCAAAAACGACACCGGGGGGCCAACCTGCTTGTCGTCGCCGACGATCAGTACCTGCTTGCCGCGAAGGAGGGCCGGGATCGCCCAAGCATCGCTCTGTGATGCCTCATCAATGATAACGAGGTCGAAGTCGCCCAAGACCGGGGGCAGGGCCTCGGCGATTCGCCAGTGAGGCATGATCCAACAGGGAACTCCTCCGCAGGCAGTGCCCATAGCCTCGCGGGCATCCCGTCTCAGCCGGACGTCTCGCTTGCCCTTGCCCGACTTTGTCATTCCGCGAATCGCCTGTAAATAGGCGGTGATGGCCCGCCGCACGATTTCGTTGGACTTCAGTGATTTGACAAGGCCCAACCAGGTCCGCTTCTCTACGACGTTCTCGTAACTCGTCTGGAGAGCGATCTCGGCCTCACGTCGCTCGCGGGCTTGACGAAGCACATCTGCTCTGCCGTCGATCTTCTGGAGATAGCCCCTGCGTCGACTCCACATCCACGCCTCTCGCCACAAGGTTGAAATCAACGGATCCTCCTCCCCATCGACGGGCTCACAACGAAGCCGCCGCGCCCAGACCGGGGCACCGCAGCACTCGATCTCCGCAGTGATCAGGCTGACCGTTTCGAGCAAGGGAAGGTCGCTCTCGATCCTCGCCAGTTCATCGAGCAGGGCAAGCCACTCTCGTTCAATCGATGCGGCTGGGACTGATTGATCGCCGAGGCGGGAGTCCAGCCATTCTAACATGCGCGAGAACAAGGAGCCCGGGAGCATCTGCAGCCTGGACTTGAACTTACTAAAATCCCGAATCGCGGCGGAAAGATCGAGCCTTCGCAGTTGGGCCTGGAGGGCCCGTTCCAGCATACCCATAACCTTTAGTTCGTGCCGAATCTGACCCTGATCGATGTTGGGGAATACCTGTTGGACGCGAGACACAAACGTCAGGTCGTAGTTCACGCCGAGCAGGAACGCATCTTTGGAGGCACCCGCGTGCTGGATCAGATGCTTCACGATCTGAGTCGAACTTCCCGAAACAGCCGGAGCATCGATCTCCCCACAAAGCTTGTTCCAGCGGGAAACCAGTTCGAGGCTCTTCTGATGGATCTTCAGGTATTCGAGGATGGACTTCCAATCTTCTCGCGATGAAGGACTCGAACCGTTCAAGCGGACCTTCCCGAATCGTTGCCGGGTGACGGTGACGCCAATCTGAAAAAGGGAGAAGGGCCGAGCGCCCGCCGATGCCTTTTCCAAGGCACGGATCAAAAGCGTGTCCGTATGCCACTCTTCTTCAAACTCGATGGAAGTAGCGACAAAGGGCTCAAGCCGGAGACTGAGCGACTCAATCTCAGTTCGCAGCGTGTCCATCGCGTCCGCGATCGGGGCACTCTGCCCCGACATGTGTCGTTTCCGGTAGAGATGCCGTAATTCGCCCAGCCATTTAGCCTCACACGCCAGGATGAGACGGCAATGCTCCTGAATCTCTCGCAGGAGGGTTCTCGCCGACTCAACCAGACATCCATCCTCTGCGGGAAACCTCGGCAGTGCTCCGTCTTCGATCTGTTCGTCGAGGTCGTTTTTCTCGGTGAGGAGGTCGTGCATCGAGACAATCTCGGCAGCGCTCAACAGCGGTGGTGAAACGGGCAGCCCCAGTCCCGCATATTCGATTCGATCTTTCAACTGGCTGCGCACGGAGGCGAGGGCATCGATGTCCGCGTCGCTCATGAGCGCTTCGAACCGGGCATCATCGCTAAGTTCGTCCGGGAACCATCTGTGGAGGTCCTCCTTTTCGGCAACCCACTTTGCCAGTTTTTCAGGCGGCTGTGCCCCGACCGAGTCCGGCGCGGCGGTCGTGTTCTTTCGCGCCCATTCTTTCAGCCTCGAATCGATCACGCTGATCCTCCGATGGAGTTCCTCGATCTGACTGCCCAATTCATCGATCTCTCTGCTCAATTCGCTCTCCCTCAGAGTGGCAAGACGGGAATTGATATGATGGATCGCTTTCTCAAGCTGTTCGATCCCTTCGCGCTCGTTGGTCAAGAGGCCGACGGTAAGATCACGAATCGCCTCGGGGATCTGCTGCCGGACCACGGCCAGCGCGGCCTCTCCCTTTGAGGTCACTAGGATCCTTTTCCCCAGCGCGAGGTAATGGCAGATGACATTTCCGATAGTGTGGGTCTTTCCGGTCCCTGGAGGGCCCTGCACCACAACTCCCGGCATCGCGTCGAGTCGACGGATGATCTCCACCTGCTCGTTATTGAAGGGTTTCGGAAAATAGAGTTCCCGAATCCCGCCGGCTCCACTTGTGCTGTCGCTGGAAAGTCCCCGATACTGGACTTCTGGAGGGACAATCATCTCTCCAGACGGATCCCGAACGAGATGCTGCGGAGCCCCCTCTGGCACACCTTTGCTGTCGATCGCCTCTTGAAGCTTTCTGAGATCCTGAACGAGAAAGCCTGAGCTGCGACGGCGATCGAAGAGCACCCAAGAATCCGTGACCTTCAAATCAATCGAGGGAGAGGGCAGCGAGCCGGGAACATAGGCCGGATCGTCGGGAAGGAAGGCCCCGGATGTATCGAATCGCTCCGCAGCTGCGCGGGCTATGGCGGTAACGATCGTGGTTTCAAACGGTGAGGGCAACAGTTCGCCGGTTCTCAGAGCCTCGCGCGATGTTCGTTCAAAACTCGCCAGTTCCGGAAGCTCAAGCGGGAGGAAGGGATCAGCTTCTATCAGGGCTTCTCGCGTCGTCGGTCGAATGCGAAGTGTCATGTCACCTGCGAGCGGAAAGAACTCGACCTGCTGCGTGATAAGCGGATGCCTGACCGTCAAGCCGTTCTTTTTCCATAGGACCATGCCCATCCCCCAGACGAACTCGAGCGGAGCCTCGGCACTCTCGGTCTCCATTCGCTGCTGCAGATGGAAGAGCTTCTCGTAAAGCGAAATGGTCTGCCTCCGAGGTTTCTCCGACTGTGACCATTCCGCCCAAACGCGATCCCGATAATCGGTAAAGAGACGCACGACTTCCAGAGAGGGCTTCACCAAGACCGGTTCGCCTTCGGGCTCATCGGAAGGCATGGGGATCGAGTCCCGGAGGATCGGGGCGGTGTTCGGATCCTCGGACAAGCGCAACCAATCCTTGAGCTGTTCGGGAGCGAGCGGGGGTTTGATCCTTTGAAGTCGCGATACCTCCAGCCAGACATCCCCGTCTCCGTGAGCACCGTTTGTTTGGATTCCAGGGAGGTCTTTGATACCGGCCTGATAAAGAAGCACCCCCGGACTATCGCCCTCGACGTCCGAAATAGGCGTGCGGGTGAGTTGGTCCCAAGAGACCAAATACTCGAGAATCGCGGAAAGGCGTTTCTGTTCGGGGCTCATACCACTGGGGTTGTCGGTCGGAACTTCAAAATCCATGTAATCGAAAATTCGGGTTCCTACTTTCGCCAGATCACCGTGAGGGAGTCATGATCCAAGATTTTTAATGAATTTGGGCTCCTGGGCTCCGATGGCAAAGGTTCTAAAGCAGAGAATCCCGGATGTTTTTAGCCTCGGTAGGAGTTTGGTGCAAGATATTGATCGCGAATCGGTGGCGGATTTAGTCACGGCGTGATGAAGGAGGCGCATTGGGATCTCGGGCTTCGAAGAAGCCGACAGCATTCTTGTCCCAACGTCATCTTGAAGCACTCCGATTGTTCGGTCGATCATCGTAAAAACTTCAAGTGTCCCACATGGGGTGGGACAAAGGCAGGGGGACAGAGGGTAGTTCCTTCCATGATTTTGGAGGTGGGAGACTTCACCCCCGGCACATCAACGATTCGTCGATTCTACCATTGAGACCTCCCAGCTAAAAAAAACCCGCCCTTTCCGGAGCGGCGAGTTTTCCCGGACCGGACCTCCTTCACGCATTCGGGAGCGTCGCTTTTGTTATGGTTGCCTGCTTAATGGCCCGTGGTTGACACGGACCGTGGGTCTATTGGGGAGAATCGAGCTAGGAATTCTGGCAGAGCTCGCCCTTCGACTGCGGGAATCCCCTTTTGGAAACAGTTGGGCACGCTTATTTGCGATTGCATTATTTGCTCAGATGAACACTTTATCGGTATGGATTTCGAAAGACTGAAACTCTGGCGTGGCCGAGCGGTGAGACCCGCGCCCGCTGGAAGAATGCGCGATGGCGGTGCCCTCCAGCGAGACATCGCCAGAGAAGTCGTGTCGTTGCTGCTAGGAATTTGCTTTTGGAGGGAGGCCCCTAGAGCAGCCGTGGGGCCGGACCGGAGGGCGGGGAAATGGGGGTTGGCTGCTAGGAATTTGCTTTTGGAGGGAGGCCCCTAGAGCAGCCGTGGGGCCGGACCGGAGGGCGGGGAAATGGGGGTTGGCTGCTAGGAATTTGCTTTTGGAGGGAGGCCCCTAGAGCAGCCGTGGGGCCGGACCGGAGGGCGGGGAAATGGGGGTTGTTTCTTAGATTCTCTTCCGAACGTCATAGGACAGGCGCGCCGGTGTCATGCTGAATTTAATCAGACGGCTTCCTCGGCGTCGCCTGCTCCGACTTGTTTGGGTCTTTTGTTTATGCTTGAAGTGTTGACAACTAAGAAATAGATCAAACCACCGAAAACTAGCGCCACAGAGTCCCTAAAGTCTCCAACTACGCGCGACGAGATATGCGGACCGACGATCTCGAAGAAAAAAATACCTGTAATGGTTGCGAAAATTATGGTAGATCTTTGTTCACTCCAATCAGCTCTTTTTGATGTGTGATGAAGAAACTCATCTACCAGAGCTAGCGTGACTGGAATGAACAATAGCGATGGAAATGAAGCTTGAAATAACCCTGTCGCCAAATCCTCTCTTACCGCATGGAAAGATAAATATGCTATGATCCCAGAGGCTAGAAAAAAACGCTTCCTCGACCTCCGAGAAATATTCATACGCCTACCATTACGCAGATGATTATTATAAGAAGAAAAATGACCCATCCCATATTATTATCCTTTTTTATTATTTAGAATTCCAGAGATACTCCTCTTCGATAAATGCGACATACACTTTGTCCGCCGTAGCACCTTTAGCCTCAATTATTGCGAGAACGTGATCTGCGATGTCTTTAGGCCTGGGACTACCAATGACCTCGGCGGTGATTGATGTGTCTGGCATCTTAAGAACAACACGCTCCCAGAAAGGGCTGAACACATTGATGCCTCTTAGTCCTTCGTAGGTGTTGGTGAACGAGAGAAGTGCTGCCTTCACTCGCTTGTTGTCGTCGCTGGTTACGACTTTGAGGTCGTAGGTGATTATTGCGGTTTTCATAGGTGTTTCTTTCCCGAACGTCTCAGAACAGCCGCCCCGGTGAGTAGCCCGATTTAATCAGACGGCTTCCCCGGGGTCGGCTGCTTCGGCTTGTTCTCCATCTTCGTCTTTTCGATTCTACGCTTCGGGCGCAACCTGCCCTAGAGTGGTTGCTGGCCGGTGGCTATAAACAAAATGGATGTATTAAATCATAGGTTAGTAGGGTTAGGTGGCGGGGCTGTTGTCTCTTACGTGGATCTGATCGCTGTAGCAGCGGGAGGTAAGGTCCTTCTGCGGGACGGTAGGGAATTCAATCTCACCCCTGAGTCGGTGAAACAGTTTATTGCGGATTACTCTTCCCCGAAACCGCAGCAAGACACCGGCTGTAAAGCTCAAAATAAGCATTCGGATCCTTCGAGGGAGGCTGCTCAAGATCACGGGTTGACAGGAGGATATACTTCATCAGATCAAGAGCTGCGCGCTCTTTGCAGTCAGTTGGGGTCGGTTCTTTATCGTTTGTGTTCATATTTGGATTCTTTGGAGAACGTCATAGGAATGGCGCGCCGGGGTTGAGATAAAAATTAATCAGACGGCTTCCTCGGCGTCGCCATCTCCGACTTGTTCTGTGGTCTTTTTATTCGAATAGGTATTCGTCGTTCTGCCCCGTAAAGGACGCTGCGATGGCATGATGAATCACCCAATCCTTCTCCTTCCAATGACGGTATGCTGCTGCGACTACCTGCCCCATCCCAACTCCGCCGCCGTAGTCCGCACCCTTATCATTGAGTATCTTCTGTAGCGTGGTAAGCCGGATCTTGATCTTCTGGGTGTAAAGTGCAATCGCCAGATGGCCAATAAACTCGTATGATTCTTCTCCCTTATTCATGTTGTGTTAGCTTAAAACTTGGATGTCACGCAGGACGTTAAGAGCGACCGTTTTGTTGTGGGCGCGAACTATCGAGGGCAATCTAAAAACATCAAACAGCCACCAGATAATTAGTCCACCAAACGTGATGAAGAAGAAAATGAAAGTCATGAACTTGCCCATGTATAGGTAATGAAAGCCGAAGAGCCAGAAGAAGTATGAAGTCCCCAGAGACTTCCGCTTCTTGTTGAATTCATCTTCAAAGGCTGCTTGATTTACGAGTTCCATGGACTCGACCTTTTGGGCGACGGCTTCGGGTATTTGACTGCGGATGGTGGTATTCAGTGGCATATGTGTGTTTCGTTGGTTTGTCTTTATTTTCACAGAACGTTAGAGGAATGGCGCGCCGGGGGAAAGCACAAATTTGATCAGACGGATTACTCGGCGTCGCCATCTCCGGCTTGTTCTCCCTCTTCCTTTCTTGCTGTTGAGAGTGCCGATGCGAAAAGCCCCGTTGGAACTGCGACAAAACCGAGTCCGATCATCAGAACGAAAAACGTGAATATCTTCCCTCCAACTGTTACTGGATAAGCGTCGCCGTATCCGACAGTAGTAAGAGTTGTGGTTGCCCACCAGAAACTGTGAAATACTGATTTGAAAGCTTCCGGTTGCGCTTCATGTTCGAAGTAGTAGATGCCAACCGAGGCGAGGTAAAAAAGGATCAGTGCTGTAAATCCGAACAAAATGAGCTCCTCCTTCGCGATAAGAAATGCTCTGTGATACCGCTGCATTGCTTTGCTGTATCTCGCAAGCTTGAGCAGCCGAAACAGACGCAGCAACCTAAGGGCCCGGATAGATCGTAAATCGATTCCGGTTGTGATGTAGAACGGAAGGATCGCAATTAGATCAATGAGACCGAAAAACGAAAAAATGTAAGACTTCGACGGGCGGGAAAGCGCAGCTCGGAGTATCCACTCGACTGTAAAGACAGCGATGGTGAATATCTCGATGCCATGAAGAATCTGACGCGATCTTGAGCTAAGGTCGGGTAGTGTCTCTAATGCGAAATCGACGAGCGAGACTATGATCAGAAACTGAATTAGATAGTCGAAGCGGCCAAAGGAGACGCGGCCATTCTCGTCACGGGTCATAACAAGGAATTATTTTTGGAGAACAGTGGATTTCATCTCATCGGCTTAAATCGCCGATTTCAGGTAGAACCATTGGCGAGTGAGCCTATCGCCGTCAACTCCAAAATTCCCCCTAGGGAGAATTTCACTTGTTAACAACCCCCATTTCCCCGCCCTCCGGTCCGGCCCCACGGCTGCTCTAGGGGCCTCCCTCCAAAAGCAAATTCCTAGCAGCCAACCCCCATTTCCCCGCCCTCCGGTCCGGCCCCACGGCTGC
>Ga0209284_10005292_pt1 | contig 13523 bp, 10 predicted proteins | sample FRY03_FD_187211 | JGI IMG/M metagenome (GOLD analysis project Ga0209284, IMG submission 187211) | Freshwater microbial communities from Lake Fryxell liftoff mats and glacier meltwater in Antarctica - FRY-03 (SPAdes) (version 2) | ecosystem: Environmental > Aquatic > Freshwater > Ice > Glacier... | reverse complement strand
TAATATCATTATAATTAATTAATGCTTTTTTATAAATTACATTTTCTAAATGTTGATATATAAAATTACATTTTTTTATAAAAGTTTGTATTTTTAGTAAATCGTATTTACTTATATTTATCATAATTTTATTTTTACTATTTGCAAATATCATTTTTTATTAATAAAATTATACTATATTTATATAAGATATATGATAAAAGACTGTAAAGAAGGAAAGATTAGAAACCCTTTAACTGGTAGATGTATCAATATAAAAATTATTAAACCTGTCAAAGATTGTGGGGAAGGAAAGATTAGAAACTCTTTAACTGGTAGATGCGTCAATATAAAAAAAATAAAACAGATAAAAGACTGCAATGAAGGAAAGATTAGAAACCCTTTAACTGGTAGATGCGTCAATATAAAAATTATTAAACCTGTCAAAGATTGTGGAGAAGGAAAGATTAGAAACTCTTTAACCGGTAGATGTGTTAATATGAAAAAAGTTACTAATAAAGATAATGTTAATAATCCTATGTTAAAACATTCCGTTAATAAAAATTTTGTAAATAACACATTTATTATGAAAAGTATTTATGATAATAATAATAAATATAATAATAAATATGTTCAAAAAAATAATATTGAACAAGAACTTGCAAAAATTAATTTTGAACGAAAACTTGCAAAAATTAATATCGAACGAGTACTTGCAGAAATTAATATTGAACGAGAACTTGCAAAAAATAATATTGAACGAGAACTTGCAAAAATTATTTTTGAACGAGAACTTGCAAAAAATAATATTGAACGAGAACTTTCAAAAATTAATATTGAACGAAAACGTTCAAAAAATAGTATTAAACCAGAACCTGCAAAAAGTAGTTATAAGAATAATAAAAACATTATTAAAAATCTAAAAATATTAGTAGATTACGAACATATTAATAATAACTATTTTAAAGCCAGAGCATATACAAATGCTATTAATTCTATAGAATTGATAAACTTTTCTATTAATGATATTGAAGATTTAAAAAAAATAGATGATATTGGTATTAAAATAAGAAATGTAATTTTAGAACTTCTTAATACTGGTAAGATTTTAAGAGTTGAAATAGCATTAAAAGATAATAGATATATTTTTTATAAAAGTTTTATTAAATAGAGTAGAAAAATAATGAGTAAGGTTTGTCCAGAAGGAAAAGTATTAAACCCTATTACTGGAAGATGTATAAATATAAAAACAGTTAAAGCAGTTAAATTAAATAAACCCGTTAAACCTGTTAAAGATGATAAGATTTGTCCTGAAGGAAAAGTATTAAACCCTATTACTGGAAGATGTATAAATATAAAAACAGTTAAAGCAGATAAACTAAATAAACCTGTTAAACTCGTTAAAGATGATAAGGTTTGTCCTGAAGGAAAAGTATTAAACCCTATTACTGGAAGATGTATAAATATAAAAACAGTTAAAGTAGTTAAGTATGTTAAGTCTGTTGAACCAGTTAAATATGATAAGGTTCACACTGAAGAAAAAATATTAAACCCTATTCAGGACAAAACAGTTAAACCTATTAAGTTCGTTGAACCAGTTAAAATTAATAAGGTTCGTACAGAAGAAAAAATATTAGTATCTACTGTTAATAAAAAAGAAGTTATTGATAATAATAAACTTATTATAGATAATCTAAAAATATTAGTAGAATATGAAATACTAAACAATAATATTTTTAAAGCGAGAGCTTATGCAAAGGTTATAAGCTCTATTGAATTAATAGACTTTCAAATTAATAATATTAAAGACATAAAACTAATAAAAGGAGTTGGTGTTAAAATAGAAACCAAAATATTGGAACTTCTTACTACGGGGAAAATATTAATTGTTGAAAAAGCATTAAAAGACCCTTATTATATTTTACACAAACAATTAAAAAAAATATATGGAGTTGGTAATGTAAAAATAAAAGAACTAATGAAAAAAATAATGTATTTTGATGAATTAAAAAATAAGCCCGAACTTTTAAATGATAAGCAAAAAATAGGACTAAAATACTATGACGATATTAATTCACGAATACCAATTAGTGAAGGAAAAAAACATTCTATTGTTATTGATAAAATATTTAAAACCATTTATAACAATATAGAGTTTGAGATTGTTGGGAGTTATAGGCGAAAAAACAAAGATATGGGGGATATTGATATATTGATTAAAAATACTAATAATATAGATCTAAAAGTGCTAATAACCGAATTAAAAAATAAAGGATATATCATTGAAACACTTGCTGATGGAAAAACTAAATTTATGGGATTATGTAAGTTATCTTCAGCTACACCGGCAAGAAGAATTGATATATTAATTGCTGACCCATCAACATATTATTTCGCATTATTATATTTCACAGGTTCTTTCACTTTTAATATATATATGAGAAAGGAAGCATTAAAGCAAAATATATCATTGTCTGAATATGGATTTAAAAATAAAGATAATAAACTGATAGATACGAGTGAAATTATAAAGTCAGAATAAGATATTTTTAAATATTTGAAATTACCATACGTACTACCAGAACAAAGATAATTGAAATATATAAGGGTATTTATATATTATACTATAAATGTTTATAACTTATTATACAAACAATAAAGACGCGCGTACAATTTTATCATATATTTACGATATTTTAAGTAAAGAAAGTCCAAATAATAATTGTGAATGTATTGAAATTGCAAAAGATTCATATAGAGATTATAAGAAAGGTAATATGGATTATATATTTTATCATAAATATATTCCTGAAAATGGAAAATATAAAATAGAAAATATTTCCGTAGAACTTGAAGACTTTATGTTAAATGGAGAGACAGCAACTATCAATTTTGAAACGCATTTTTTTATTATAAAAAAATTAACATTAACAACGGATAAAAAAGAAGATATTACAACTTTTGTAGAAAAAGCTATAAACTTTAAACATAAAGAAAAAGCATATAAGTTTATTAACAATTTTGGCGATAAAATTGAAAAGAAAAAGTTATTTATGGGTACGTGGCTTTTTGATTCGGCAATTCCTAAAAGAAATATAGACACATTATTTTTAAAAGAAGGGCAACTTGATAAAATTAAAAACCCAATTTTATCTTTCATAGATGAGAAATATTCCAAAGAAATATACAAAGATTACGTTAAACATGGTATTCCTTATAAAATGAATATATTGCTTCACGGAAGTCCTGGTGTTGGAAAAACTTCATTGATCCATACTATTGCTTCAATATGTGATGCAAGTATATGCAATATTAATATAAATAACGAATTGAAAGAGGAAGATATGATGAGGGCATTGGCTAATGTATCTAGTTATGATAAGAACTCTATTGTTGTCATAGAAGATATTGATTGTATATTTAATGAAAGAAAAAAAGGAGATTCTCATAATAATAATTTAACAATGAGTGGATTACTTAATTGCCTTGATGGATTTAATAATCCAGAAGGTCTTATTGTTATAATAACAACAAATTTTCCCGATAAATTAGATAATGCACTTGTACGTTCAGGCAGAATTGATTTAAATATTGAATTAACACATTTGGACAAATATCAAGCATCAAATATGTTTAAATCATTCTTTGACAAACCAAAATGCGTTTTTGATCTTATTTGGGATAATATTAAAAAATACAAAATTGAACCTGCAACATTTATACAATTTCTTTTCAACAATAGAAAATGCGATAATATAGAAGAAAATATTGTTGAATTATATAAAATATTAGAAAAAGAAAGTATAAAAAACTTTACAAACGATGATTTATATACATAAATAAGTATAGTAATAATAAAAGATGGGTAATAGTCCAAGTAAACCTCCTCCTGGAAAACCTAATTTTTCAAGAAAGGTACCGTCAGAGTCTTATTTATTAAACTATACTATAGAAGAATTTACAAATATAAAAAATAATAATGAACATATTCGCAGTATACTTATAGTTATAATTATATCATTGTTTTTTATAATAACAATGTATAATATTAAACAACTTTTGTTTCATCAAAGCGCAAAACTTTCCCCTTATAATTACGGATAATACAATTTGTATCGAATATAATAATACCTTCTCCAAATCCTTTCATTTTTATTAAGTCGTTAATAACTTTTTCCGTTCCATAATATTCGTGTTTTACTACTTCATTATCAATAAGACCATGTCCCAATGTTACACATAATATATTATTTACAATAACTATATGTGAGTTATCGAGAATATAGTTATAAATATATTCACAGTCATATTCGCAAATATTACCCAAATCTATTGGGAAAATCCACTCATTTTCTACGTATTTTATAGGATGATATGGTGTTATCTTCAAAACCTCACCAAACTTTACCATATCGCATTTACCATTATTACATTTTATTTTAATTACACATATAACAGAAGCAAAACTTTTATTTGAAGTTAATACTTTATCTCCTTTTTTAATTTCTTTACATTTTTTTAAAGTTCCATCATGCATAACAATTTTACTTTCTTCGTGAAAACATCCACTATTAGAATTATTAAATGTATTTCCAAAGTTTATAGCATTATTTAAAATACCAACTTCTGTTTGTACATTATCGCAATTAATTACATTTAACGATGGTGTTGGTGGATTCATATTTGAATACATATCGTCTATAATATCACGTTGTTTGATAAATAATTCTCCACCATATCCAGAAATACTTTTATCTTTAAAATTGTTACATTTTTGCTGTTCGTGTGCAAATATTAAAGAATATATATAATTTTTTCCCCATCTTTCATAATATGTATTATTTGAAATAGACAATTTAACTTGTTCATTTAAATCTGTTACAACATTATGTTCTAATTTATATTTATTTGTATAATTATCAATTTCATTATTTAAAGTATCATTGCAATAATTTTTTAAAATATTTTTAAGCAATTCTATTAGTTCTAGTCTCATAATTGACTTTTCCAAATCTATATTATAAGTTTCTCCTTTATTATCTGCATAACCTTCAATACTAATAATTTTATTATTATAAGATTCATATTCAAGAAGAATATCTAACATATAATATTCTGGATTATTTGTTTCAATTAGAATAACAATATCTTTAGATTGTCCATAATGAATTGTATCAAGAGAAATACAATCTGTATCATATCCATAAATTTTCTTAATAACACAACCATTAACTGGCAATATCTTTAAAACAGCATTGCTTCCGCAAACTGTACTAATATTCGCTAATGCATGAATTATAACTGTTCCCAAAAGTCCAGAATCAGGAATAAATGAGAAAGAACCATTTCCTATTTTAGCAATATCAACCAATAATTGTGTATCAATTGAATATCCAAATCCAAATGTATATATTGTTGGAATAATATATTCTTCTTTCATTTTATTTAATGTATATTTTAGACTGTCTAAAATGCCTCTTGGTGGGAGTAAATGAGAACTTGGTATCCCGTCAGTTAAGAAAAGCAAGGATGATGTTCTACTGTTATTATAAGATGTTTTGATAAACTGTTTCAACCCAGTATTTATCCCAGACCAAACATTTGTACATCCACTAGCTTTTAAATTACTAACTAAAGACTTTATATGTTCTTTATTAAACATTGTAACCGGCATCATATTACATACAATATTAGAAGTATCAGAGAAAGTAATGATTGAAATACGATCACCAGTTTTCATTGATTCAATAACTGTTCTTATAGCATGTTTTGTAATATCTAATATTGTAAAACCTACATTAATTTGTAATCCGTTTTGTTCAACAGTTGCTTTTGAGTTCATAGAACCAGAAACATCAATTACAACTACAATATCCATATTAATAGAGTTAATACCTTGAATTGGATTTACTGATATTTTTACTAATCTTTCATTAATATTTCTATGATATGTTTTAATATTCATAGAAATAATGTTATTATCATCAATAATTATTTCATTATTGTCAATCATAAATACATCTTGACTAGGATATTTTTGAATATATTCAGTTATCGCATCCTTTAATGAACGATTAAGTTTCAAATGTGTAATTAATAAACAATTACGCGTAATAGGAGATGTACTATTTGTTTCTAACCATTTTTCAATCGCGGTTTGTTCGTATGAATTTCCTTCATTATCTATAAGTGGAACATTCATAATATTACACGTAATAGGGCAAATAAAATATTGCGGTGGCTTAGAATAATCCATTGATATATTTTTTATAATAAATAAATATCAATTTTTATATAAATAGATATTCATATTTATATAAAATTATGTCATCAATACTTACTATTATTATTGATGCCAGAGAAACAGCATTATATAATGAAATAACTTCTAGAGATTTAGATATATATAAGGAAAAAATAGAGATCGCGAAAGAAAATATTGATTTGGGGGATATCCACATTAAGTTTAATGATATATATTATATTTTTGAAAGAAAAACTGTTCAGGATCTTCAATCATCTATTCAAGACGGTAGATATAAAGAACAAAAAGCGAGAATGTTATCTTCGACTATTCAAAAAAACATATCTTATATTATTGAAGGAGATGATATAATATCTTCAAGAATATATACTAAAAATAAGGCTATGATACAAGGTGCTTATTTTCACACATTATTTCGCGATAATGTACGTATTTTATTTACAAAAAATACAGATGAAACAGCTACATTATTATTATCATTGTGTGTTAAAATTATTGATAATCCTAAAAAGTTTATATGTGAAAATTATACATCAGAAACACAGTATTCAGATTGTATAAAATTAAAGAGAAAAAAAATAGAAAACATTGACCCATATACTTGTTATATAATGCAATTATCACAGATACCGCATATTTCTAATATAATTGCTAATAATATTTCAAAGATATATCCAAATATGATATCTCTTATTACTAATATTAGCAATTCTGAAAATAAAATAAAAGATTTATGTAAAATAGAGGGTATTGGTAAAGAAAAAGCAGGTTATATTATAAAGTTTTTATTAAACACATGAAAACATTTTATGATTAAGAATGACTTTTGAAAACTTACGAATTTTATTTACAATTTTTAAATCTCCTATATTTTGTGTTTCAAATATTTTTTCAAATGTATCAATGCTTGGACTTTTAATCAATTCTTTATAATATGTTATTGCTTCATAATAATCTTTAACAAACAATTTATAATTGATTGTTATCTTATATATTTTTTCATTATTATGTTCTAATATATCGGCAATTATCTTAATAATTTCTGTATACTTATCATTACAACTATCATTATGATATGTCCATACAATATATTGCCCATCCGATATATTTGCATCGCTTACTATTTTTCCCGTTTTACTATTTTTTACTATTTTAATATCTGCTATCATTATACCTTCGGGAACAACTACTTTAGACTTTCTAGCTTTCTTTTTTTCAACAATAGTTGTTATAACAGGTTCTGTTATTTCATTTATATTTTCTTCTTTTTGTATAATTGCTTTCTTCGCTTTTGATATTTTAACTGGTTTAGGTTCGGTAAGTTTATTAATAAACTCACTAAATAATAACTCTTTTACCATTAACGATTTAAGACTTTCTAATCTATTTTTTCTTCTTTTATCATCTTGATACATAGGTTTTGTTAATAGATTTTTTTCAATTTCATCCCAATATTCATCATCTTCGTTATATCCAGGCAATTGATCCAGACACAGAGCATATAATTGTATAATTGGTTTCATAATTTGATTTGTAATATAATGAAGATAGTCGGGTATCAGATTATTTGAAACAATATATTCTGGATTCTCAATTCTATCACCTTGTAGAGAATGTGGATTATTTGTTTTAATATATACAAATGGAATTCTTTCATTTACAACAGGTCTATTTCCTGGATCCCTTGAACCTATTCTATCTGCAAGAACCTTATGAGCAATTTTTGAAGGATCTTTATAAGAAGCTCTTATGCTTTTTGTAATAACTAACTCATCAATTGATGATTTACCTTCTACAAGATCAGACAATTCTTCTTTTAAAAACTCAATAGATAATTGCAAATCTTGTTTTTCTAATATGATATCAATAACACCACCGTATATTTTTTTTACAATTTGTGCATTATCTCTACGTTTTAGTACAATCCCCATAGACTTTTGTTTATATTTATTAACATCATTTTCATAAAGATTACCAACGTATCTTTTTTTACTCAATAAAATGAAAGGATATAATGACTTTTCATAATTTAGTTTTTGAGGATGTGGCATAATTTTTTCAATACTTTTTTCAACCTCTTTTCCCATTTTTATAGCGAAGGGTAAAGCATCTTTCCCAAGAACAATATTTCCTTCATCGTCTTTTAGTGGAAACTTACAGAAAATAGAATCTGTGTCACCATAAATAACATCAGCGTTGTACTCATCTTCAACAAACTTTTTTGCCAACATAATCATTTCTCTCCCAGTTGCCGTAGTACATGCGGCTATTTCTTTAAGATATATAGAAGATGTTCTCGCACCAATTTGACCATATAAAGAATTTGCTGTTACTTTATAAGCTTGTTGTAGAGCATCAAAAACATCTTTTTCAAAACTATTATACGTATCTTTGATAGTTTCAACATCTTCTTTTTTTATAATATTTATCTCATTTGTATCTATATTTAATATTTCATATGTATTACAACATTCCTTGCTAATTCCATGAATAGCATTTCCATTTTTTTCAATAATTGTCCGATATTCTATCTTCTTACGCGTCTTTTTACGCTCTGTAAGAAGCATATCTAAAATATTTGCGATTATGCCTTTACTACCATCTTTATATTGGATAAAAGTACAATCTTTTTCACCAACTTTCTTCTTTTTATCACCTACGCCTTCATATAGGTCATATGATATATTTTTATATTCAATATTTGGATCTTCTACTCTATATTTTTCGTCAATCAAATAACAATCATGTGATAAATTACAAGAAATCATAGAAGATGGATATAGAGAACCATAATCAAATACAACAATAGGTTCATTTAAATAGATGGCTTCTTTAGGTTCTAATACAACGGCACCTTCATATCCATCATCCAATTCTACTGCATCATCTCTATAAGATTTGATAGTTGGGATTAGAGAACCATTATCCATACATTGTTTTGCTATCAATGAAAATATTTTGATACCTTGTCCTCTACGGAATAGAAAATTAAGAGGAACAAGACATACATTTCCCATACCAATATTATTTTCTACAATTTTTAACTTATGAATCAAACGATTGATAAGAACACAATCTTGAATACAATATTTGGCAATATCACAACGGTCTTTACTAGTTCCTTTAAACTTGTCAAAAATTTCTTGTGGTTTAATATCATTTTTCTTATCTCCTAAAAATATTGATGCTACATTATCAAGTTTATAACTATCCAGTTTTTGTTCTCGTTGCATAACTTTCAATAGATCTATTAATACGACACCGTCCATATCAATATATTTAAGTATATTTTCTCCAAGTGCTGAAGATGATAGTTTTTGTTCAACAAGGGCGCATTTCCGTGTTATTAATCTGCCCAGTCCTATTTTAAATTTTTCAATAATATCTATTTCCTCGCAACGTTCCCATATATATATCATATCAAAACCAAATATATTGTATCCTGTAACAATTTCTGAGTTTAGATTATTCATAAGTTCTTTCCATTTAAATAATAACTCTTTTTCTGTTTTACAAGCAACTACATCACAATCTTCAATTAAATCGCAAGAATTAAGAGTAATAATATTTTTATATATTATCTTTTCAGAACCATATACATGAACTGTTGTTCCTATCTGAATAATTTTATCACCATCAAGTTGTATCAATGCTTTATCAAACATTTTTGCTAATCGCGATTCTTCAATATTTAATTCACCAACTGTCAAATTAATGTCATCGTCATCTTCATTATTATCAATAAGGTCTTTATTGACTGAAGATGATATTTTGTCTAATATACTAATTATTTCTCCCATAATAGGTTTTAATAATTTAGGAATTGAAGAAATATAATTTTCTTTTATTTTATTTTTCGTAAAAACCCTATTTATTTTCAAATCAATTGCTTCATCTATAATAATTTCTTCAAAATATATATTTTGAATCCAATAAATAATAAAGTCGCTTGTATATTCATATCCAGCCTTGGCAACTAAAGCAAGATCTTGCGCGACCTTACTATAATTTTTCTTTGCTACTGGAAAGTCTCCGTGGCTACTCGTACATTCAATATCAAACGATGTTATTAAAAGTGGTGCTATTTTATTAATATCAATTGGTAATATATCTTTATGATTAACTGTAATATTATAATCACACCTACTGATATCATCGCCAATTTTAAATTTTGATATACGAACCCAACTACAAGGTTTGATATTTTGATTATGAATATATTTAAGAAAAGGATCAATATTACTTTCGTATAATTTAAAGTCGTCTTTTTCTAGAGTTTTAAAATAATATTTAAGATTATTGAATAACTTCAACGACTTAACAGAAACTTTAATAAAACGAAATATTCTATTATTTGTAAATCCCCAAAAGTCTTTCTTTTTAACTATCGTAATATCTTTCAAATGCGATTCTAAATTATTCGGAATAATTTTTTTTTCATAAGAACGATTTAAATATTTTGCAATATATTTACCATTCATAATATTATCCTTAAAAGCGTCAACCTTAGAATTAAATACCGTATCGCTTAAATTTTCCCATGCTTCTGGCGGTTTAATATAAAAGAATGGAATGAATTTATTAACTGTAACACAAACAGTTGCGCTATTTTCGCATGTTCCATAAATAATGATTGAATATAATTCGTCAGGATCTTTTTCTTTATACCTATCACTCTCTGGGACAAAAATATCTGTTATTTGAAATTCTAAAATATCTTTATTTTCAATAATAGGTTCATGTTGTATACGGGGAAATTCCATTATAATTATTTATAATGAGTGTTTTTTAAATAATAAAATATAAATAATCAATTTTTAAAATTATTATAATTGATAGAGTAAATGGATATAGGAATAGAAGGATTAATAATAATAATTATATCTGTCTTTGGAATATATTATGTTTATAATTATTATTTAGAAAATGGTTTGATAAAAGTAAAAAGTAAAATTGATAATGAAGAATATACAGTACAAATAAAAGATGATTCAGCAGAAGCGGCAGACCTAATAGCAAAAATAAGACAAAAACTTGTTATTCTCATGGAACATTTACAGAAAACATACAGTTCAAGTGATATTAGGATTAAAATGTTGAACAAAAATTTTAAACCCGATAGATTAAAAGAAGGAATTGATACTCCTGGTTATACGAGTTATTCTGTAAATAAAGGCGAACAAATTGTATTATGTTTAAGAAATAAAGATAAATTAGTCGATATCAATACTATGTTATTTGTTGTATTACACGAATTCGCACATTTAGCAACCGTTTCCATAGGGCATACTGAAGAATTCTGGGATAACTTTAGATGGATACTTGAAGAATCTATAAATATAGGTATATATATTAAACAAGACTTTAAAACGAATAACGTAGAATATTGCGGTATGTCAATAACATCAACACCTCTGGATAAATAATATTATATAAGATATTGATAAAAATATATATATATATTATTATGACTAAAATAATTGTATACAATAACAATCATCAACAATTTGAAATGTTTTTATTTCTAATATTTACGCTTATGTATTTTAACAATTATTCTTTAAATATGATAAAGTCTGATTTAATAAAAAGAAAAATTAATCAATATACAAATTGGAATTTATTAATGATATTGGTAAATTATGTATTAAATAATTGTTTTAATATTCATAATATATTAATATCAAAGTTTATAGCACATAATTCACTACAAGTGTTTTTATTATTTCATGGTTTTTTATTATATGATAAACGGATTTTATTTTTAACAATAGATACTTCACCATTTTTATTAAAGTATACTTTTAATGACACATTTTCAAATCAAACATTGATAAAGTTTGAATACTTTTTATGTAATATTATTATACATATTATTCCTTTGTATTATCAATCTAACATATTAATAAATTATAATTCTTGTGATAATACTACACATATATATATGTATACTATGTTATTAAAGTTTATGTGGATATTAAATGTTTTTGGTAATTTTGATATAACATCAATATATGTTCCGTCTTTTAATTTATGTAATGTAAAATTCATAAATACTATTATATTAAGCGACTATGTAATAGATAGAATTTTAACAAAAATATCATATTAGTATTATTTTTTTCAATATATAAAATGAGTACATAATTAAATATTTATAAAAGTTTAATGAGTTTTAATAAAATGAAGAAAATAAAAAGATTATGTACTCATTTTTCATTAATATATTATATCAATATTTAACCATATTTTTATCATTTAAATTGAATTATATAAAGATTATTATTACATTATATAATATCAATATTTAATGATACCTCGCATCATTCATCAAACATGGAAAGACAATCTTCTTCCATCAATTATTTCAAATATTAGAAATGAAAATATAAGTTTATTAACGTCCAAAGGATATGAATTTAAGTTTTGGACAGATGATGATATCGTAGAACTAATTAAAACATATTATCCAGAGTTTAATAATATATATAGATTAACAAAAACAGGAGTTCAACGAGGCGATATTTCAAGAATTATTTTGATATATCATTTTGGAGGCATTTATATTGATTTAGATGTATTAATTTTAAGAGATTTTGACGAACTTATAGATATGTATTCAAACCTTTTTTACATAACATACGAGCCATATGGGCAAACATTAACACTATATAATAGCGATAAATATATATGTAATGCTTTTTTTGCTGCGAATAAAAATAATAGGTTTTTATATAGATTATTAAGATGTATTCCTGAAAAAATAAATAAATACGGGGCTAATATTTTTCAAAGATTTGATGTTTTTGGAGGGTCATTTATCAAAAATATTATAGAAAAAAAAGATAATAAAATAGAGTATATAAATGATATATGTATTATTGATGATCGCGAATTAATATTTCCCATTAATGATTTAAAGTTTGATGGATTATCATTTACAAATCATGATTGGACTTGTGTAATAAAAGGAGAATACCCTAAAAACACTATTATGGTGCATTATTGGATACATGGCGACTTTGAATCTAAATTTTTACTGAATACATTTAAAGCAAATAAAGATATAAATATACACGAAAACATATACATTTTTTTTAAAACATTATATCCAAATATAGCAGCAAAAATTGAGAATATTTAATACTTTTTTTCTAATTTTTTTACTATAATTTTTTATTTAAAATGGGATAGTCATTGTCTGTTTTTTAAGACTATTAAGATTAGCACATTCAAGAGTTTGAGCACAGTTAATATTATTCGTTGCGGAGCTTTCGGC
>Ga0209284_10005291_pt1 | contig 13523 bp, 14 predicted proteins | sample FRY03_FD_187211 | JGI IMG/M metagenome (GOLD analysis project Ga0209284, IMG submission 187211) | Freshwater microbial communities from Lake Fryxell liftoff mats and glacier meltwater in Antarctica - FRY-03 (SPAdes) (version 2) | ecosystem: Environmental > Aquatic > Freshwater > Ice > Glacier... | reverse complement strand
TGACAACAATACTTTGTAGTTTAAACCGCTACAAACTTTTGTTATAAAAATCTACTGCTTTTTATGAAGCGTAATCCTACATTTCGCATATTAATTAGGATTAACTATGTCGCATAAAGTTTTGTTCGTCGATGACTCCATTTTCATCACACCGCATTTAAAGTGTTTAATGAGTAAGGTAGTAGGTTTTGAATTTATTGCCCATGCACTAACGTTGACGGAAGCTCATGAAATGTTTGATAAGCATAACCCCGAAATTGTTATTCTAGATCTATTTTTAAAAGAAGAGCGAGGAATCGATTTCCTGAGCTTTTTAAATGAACATCATCCTAAAACTTATGTTATTGTTTTAACTAATAATACAGATACCTTTTACAAAAAGAAATGTAAATCGCTGGGTGCAGGGTGTTTTCTGGATAAATCTTATGAATTTGATAAGATTGCAGATTGTTTATTGAAATATAGAGAAAATTAAATAATTAGTTGTTTATCCCCATTTTCCCCAATGTTAACAAAAATCCCCAAAAAAAATACTAAAATCATAAAATTTAAAACCCTAATCCTTCAAGATTCTCTTGAGGAGGCTTTACTAGTAAAACAAAAGTTAGACGCAAACAAAGAGTATAGCTTTGAGTTACACTTTACAAATGAGAAAACAATTTTCAGGGCGTTATTAACTGACATTAAGCCTGACATTATTATTTATGACCTTGATTTAAAACAAATGGATGTTACTGAAACAACAACTTTTTGTAAAATGTTTTATGCTGAAATACCTTTGATTATTGTTGCAAATGATTTCTGTAATACTAAAGCCATAGAATTTATTGAGCTTGGTGCTACTGATTTTTTATTAAAAAAAAATCTGGAAACTTTACCTACAACTATTTTTAAAGCTTTAAAACAAAATAAAGAAAAAAGGGCTATACGGTTAGAAAAACAAAAAAGATGGGAAGACAGCCAACGTTTTATAGGGTTGATTGAACATTCTCAAGACCCGGTCATTGCTTATGACATGGAAGGAACTATTATCTATGTCAGCCCTGCTATTTTTTCTATTTTAGGATATACCGTAGCTGAATTCTTAGGTACCAATGTTATAGACCACATTTTTGAAAATGACCTGCAAAATAGGGATGAAATTTTTAAAACATTGATAGATGAAAACAAAAAGTTTGTTGTATTTGAAGAAGAACGTTTAGTACATAAAGATGGTCATATTGTTTGGGTAAGGGCAGTAATAAGTGATGCTAGATTAACGCCCGGAATCGAGGGTTTTATAACTAATTTCAGAGATATTACAGACAGGAAACGAAAAACCCAGGAACTTCAGGATTCTTTTGATCTCGTTAAAGAACAAAATAATCGCATGCTTAATTTTTCTTATATCGTTTCCCACAATTTACGTTCGCATTCTGGTAATATTCAGTCTATAGTTGGGTTTATGGAAAAAGCTACAGATCAGGCTGAAAAGGAAGAGATGTTGTTTCATCTAAAAAACGCATCTAATTCACTTAATGAAACTTTATATAATTTGAATGAGGTAGTATCCATACAGTCAAACACCACCCTTAAAGTAGAATCCCTTATATTATCTCCTTTCGTGGAGCAAACCATTACAAACTTAAGCAACCAAATTTGTCAATCAAAAGCTACTATTCAAATAGATATTTCTAAAGAGATATATATTAAATACAACAAAGGATACTTAGAAAGCATATTACAAAATATACTCTTAAACAGTATAAAATATAGTCATCCATTGCGTGACCCTCAAATTTCTATCTCTTGTGAAAAACAAGATAAATTTCTTGTTTTGTCCATTTCTGACAATGGTCTCGGTATAGACTTAAAAAAAAACAAACACAAACTTTTCGGGATGTACAAAACTTTTCACGGAAATGGTGATGCACTAGGCTTGGGACTTTTTATGAGTAAAAATCAAGTAGAAGCAATGGGTGGTAAGATTGAAGTAGATAGTATTTTAGATAAAGGCACCACATTTAAAATTTATATCAAATGATGAAAAAGTCCATATGTATTATTGATGATGATTCATTGTATAAGTTGTTATTGATTAAATCAATAAACAAGTTAAACATGGAAGTGCAAATAAACTGTTTTGCAAATGGGAGAGAAGGTTATGATTCTATTTACAAGGATTTAAATACTGCTGAAAACCTTCCAGATATTATCTTTTTAGACATCAACATGCCCGAAATGGATGGCTGGGAATTTATGGATGAATTTATTCAGATACAAAAATCACTTTCCAAAAAAATCACTATTTATATTGTAAGCTCTTCCATTGCTTTTCAGGACACAGAAAAAGCAAATCGTTATAAAGAAATTTCCGGATATATCATTAAACCTTTTCAAGCAGACTGCCTCAAAAAAATTCTTTCTGATGTTTAATGTAACATTTTTGGTTAATTGCGTCCTATAGATAATCATTAATCAAAAAAACAATTATCATGGAAGTAATCAATCCACAAACCGAGACTTATCTAAGAGAAGATAAGCAACTATTAGTAATAACCCACTTATCTCAATTGCTAACTTATATTACCGGTTTTGGCGGTCTTTTAGTTCCTTTAATCTTATGGATCATCAATAAGGATAAAGTGAAAGGAATGGACCACCACGGTAAGGAAATCGTCAATTTCCAGTTAAGTTTAATCCTATATTTTATTATTTGTATCCCTCTAATTTTATTTTTTGGATTGGGGATTTTAGGGTTTATATTTCTAGGAATTATTAGTCTTATTTTGCCCATTATTAATGGGATAAGAGCCAGTAATCTTGAAAATCCCAATTATCTTTTCACCATACGGTTTTTTTAAAATTAACATGAAAAAACCGCAAATTTTTATTCAAAAATTGCGGTTGGCATTGTGAGGTTAAAAGAATAGTAACAAAAAGGTTACTATTTAATTATTCAACATAACGGGCATAACAAGCATGGTAACTTGTTCCCCTTCGTCAAGTCCATCCACCGGGGTAAGGATTCCTGCCCTGTTGGGAAGTGACATTTCTAAAGAAACTTCATCACTGTTTAAATTGTTTAGCATTTCCGTTAAAAAACGGGAATTAAACCCTATTTGCATATCATCTCCATGATAACTACAGGTAAGACGTTCTTCTGCTTTGTTTGAGTAATCAATATCTTCTGCAGAAATGTTAAGCTCAGCACCGGCAATTTTTAAACGTACCTGGTGGGTGGTTTTATTTGAAAATATAGAAACACGTCTAACTGAACTCAGAAACTGATTGCGATCAATAACTAATCGGTTAGGGTTTTCTTTTGGGATTACAGCTTCATAATTAGGATATTTACCATCAATTAATCGGCAAATTAATTCCGTTTTTTCAAAAATGAACTTGGCATTAGAGTCGTTATATTCTATAAGAACATCTTCTTCATTTCCGGCAAGAATGGATTTTAAAAGATTTAATGGTTTCTTCGGCATAATAAATTCTGCAGCTTCTGAAGCTTTTACATCTTCACGGGTATATTTTACCAGTTTATGTGCATCTGTTGCCACAAAGGTTAAATTTTCAGTAGAAAACTGAAAGAACACACCACTCATAACCGGGCGCAAATCATCATTTCCGCTGGCAAAAATGGTTTTACTTATAGCATTTGCTAGCACATCTGCCTGAATTACGGTAGAACTTGGGTTATTGATTTCCACCGCTTTCGGAAATTCATTACCATCTGCATAAGCTAAAGCATATTTTCCGTGATTAGAACTTATTTCTATAGTATGGTTGTCCTCTACGACAAAGGTAAGTGGCTGTTCAGGAAAAGTTTTTAGGATATCCAAAAGCAATCTGGCAGGAACGGCTATACTGCCTTCACTGTCACAATCAACAGCAAGAACCCCAGAAATGGTAGTTTCCAAATCAGATGCAGAAATACGTAAAGAGTTTTCACTCAATTCAAACAAAAAGTTATCGAGAATCTGAAGGGTATTGTTGGTGTTTATAATTCCGCCTAAAACTTGCAGTTGTTTTAGTAAATTAGAACTGGATACTATAAATTTCATCGTCGAGGTTTAATTTTATTAGTGTGTGTAAAAGAAATAGTGCCAAAAACACTAGCTACAAATATATTGCAATAGGATTTAAACCCGAAACAAACTTATTAACAAAAGTTAGGTGTATTTTCTTCTTCTGAAAAAATGAAAAATAACACCAAATATCACTAATAAAGATATAGGAATCAGCATGTTAACAATTTGCCATTTTGTTCTTTGTTTCACAACTTTCTGAGGGTCTAAAAAGGCTATGGAAATTTCCTTAGTGCGAATGTTTATAAGTCCGCTATCGTCTAAAAGATAATTGACCGTATTTAAAAGAAATTCTTTATTTCCGTAAAGGGTATTGGTCCATTTATCAAAACCAAGTTCCATGGGGCGGTTGCCATCCATCTGGTTTTTTATTACATCGCCGTCGCCTATTATCACCATTTTAGTTTCTTTACCTGCGTCTAAATGATTAGGAATTACAAATGGTTTAATCCTGTTTCTGTACACCGAAATAAAATCACCTTCCAAAAGTACCGCTAAAGGGATTTCCCCGGCATTATAAAGCTCCATATTAGGGCCATTGTTTACCGCTTGCATATAATATTCAATTTCATCTAATGCAATTTCCACAGGAGTTCCCACAAGCCGGGTAATGGGAGAACTGCTCAACAGAATTGTTTTTTTAGCAGGTCCTTCTAAAGTATCGATAGCATTTGCAAAGTCAAACTTAACTGCTTCCATATTGTTAACAATGGCGTGGTTATTTGCGCTTGCTGAAAGAGGCGAATAAAACCATGGAAATGGCTCATACTGGGTTTGTGATTCTGCTCCTGCAGCTAAAACGATAGGGGCAGAGTACATATCATTGACCAATACAGGATTAATGCGCACGCCATATCTAAAGAAAAAATCGGTTAGATTTAAATCTTTCCGGAATGCAAAAGTTGCACCTGTATTCATAAGACTGTCCATTTCCATATGAACTTCATCAACCAACCAAAGGCTTTTACCGCCATTCATAGTGTACTGGTCCAGAATGTACTTTTCAGCTTCGGTAAATGTTTCCGTAGGCTTTGCAGAAACAATTAAGTCAAAACTTTTAATTTGTTCTAAAGTTCGCACAGGGTTTGTTGCTGCGGAATCTAAAGTAAAAGGAGCAATGCGATAGTAATCCCGTAACGTGGAGAAAAAATTGGCTATATATCTGTCTTCCAGTTGGCCGTTTCCTTTTAAAACCGCTACTTTTTTTGTTTTCGGAATGATGACTTTTTTAAATGCATCGGCAAACGCATATTCCAGGTTTTGTACAGAATTTGTTATACGTTCTTCCCCTGTGGCTCCTAGTTGGTTTTTTAGCAAAGACACTTTTACGGCACGTTCTTCAAAAGAAACAATGGCCCAGGGATATGCGAGTTCTTGGGTAATCCTGCCTCCGATTTGAACACTTATTTGCGCGGGGGTTATACCCAGTTTTGCTAACTGATTGCGTATCTCTGCCGGGTTTTCTTCCCCTTCCAGGGGATCCACAAAATTGTATTTGATGTTATTGTTATGAGATGCAAATTCCTCTAATAGTTGCAGGGTTTCTGTTTGTAATCGTTTGAATTCTGCCGGGAAAGACCCTTCTAAAAGTACTTCAATAACAACAGGCGAATCTGCATAATCGATAATGTTCAGAGATGCTTCAGATAAAGTATAGCGCTTATCTTGTGTCAAATCAAACCTTTTATAAATATGCCCGGATATCCAGTTAAGAGCTATAATACTTAGGATTAGTACAGCTAAGAATTGAATATTTTTTTTGTATTTCCCCATTATTTTTTCTGAAGTTTAATAGTGGTTAGACCTAAGAACAAAATGGCAATACTCAAAAAATAAATAACATCACGCGTGTCAAGTACACCTCGCGAAATACTCTCAAAATGTGCCTGCATCCCTAATCTTGAAATAGTGTAATCATACGTTCCAAAAAGGTCATAATTAGCCAGACCTTCAAAACCGTAATACATAAAAAAACATAAGAAAACGGCAATAATAAACGCCACGATTTGATTTTCAGAAAGTGTGGAGGAAAAAACACCGATTGCTGTATATGCAATAATAAGAAAAAGTAAGCCAAGATAAGAACCCAATGTGCTACCCAGGTCCCAGTTTCCAGCAGGATTTCCTAACTCAGAAATAGTATATACATAAAGTAAAGTGGGTATAAGGGCTAAAACAATTAAAATAAGTGCGCCAAAATATTTTCCTAATATTATAGAATGTATAGTAATTGGTTTTGTAAACAGTAATTCCAAAGTTCCCATTTTTTTCTCGTCGCTAAAACTACGCATCGTCACCGCCGGAATAAGAAAGATTAAAATCCAGGGTGCTAATTGAAAAAAGAAAGTAAGGTCTGCAAATCCGGCATCCAGTATGTTAAAAGGTTCTTTAAAAACCCAAAGAAACAATCCATTGACCACTAAAAAAAGCCCAATAACGAGATAGCCTATTGGGGAAGAAAAAAAGGAATTTATTTCCCGTTGTATTAATGCAATCATTCTTTATAAACCTATGTATATTATAGAAAATTTATTATATTATCTTAAACTCAATAACTATTAACCGTCATCACGAACGAATGTGAAGTGAAACCGTCATCACGAACGAACGTGAAGTGAAACCGTCATCACGAACGAACGTGAAGTGAAACCGTCATCACGAACGAACGTGAAGTGAAACCGTCATCACGAACGAACGTGAAGTGAAACCGTCATCACGAACGAATGTGAAGTGAAACTAATAACTAATTTACAATTCATCAACCACATCCACACTCCACGCATTTGCTTTAGAACGAAAAAAGGGTTTTGTTGTTGCCCAAACTTTTTTAAACAACTCGCTGTTCCTGTAGTTTTCCAGGTCGCTTTCTTTATTCCATTTACTGTACGTAAAAAACACATCCGTATTGTCTTTATCGCGCAATAATTTTAGATGCGTGCATCCCGGAAAGTGACGGATGTGTTCTTTTACTTTATCAAAATTCTGAAGGAATTCTTCAATAGTATGTGTTTCAAATTCCATTTTTACAATACGTGTAAACATACAGTTCCATTTTCAATTGATTTTATAAAATCCCTCTACTATTTTATCCTTAACAACTTTTGCTTCTTAAACTCTAATTTTGTCCTTCAAAATTTATAGTTATTGTATCCCTAAAATACAAACCAAATAGGGTAGAGGCACTGCCCACGGTCTGTGGATTACTTTTGTAAATAGCTAATTCTAAATATCCGGAAGCATTCCAGATGGCTAATTTTTTTCCGTCTTCTTCCCTTTTTTCGGGCGGTAAATTAAAGTTTATGGCTTCGCTGTATTTAGAGAAAATTTCTTTAAACTTTACACGTCTTGCTGTAATGGTAAATGGTCTTCCTAAACCCACTTTTTCAAAAAGCGTTTTGGTTATGTTTGTCACCACATTGCCATAGTTGTCAATATAAATTACATTACCCACCACCATTTTATTTTGGTCGCTTATCACCGGGGCAATTCCTGTGAGTTGTTTTAAGTTTTGTGTTTCTTTGCCTATTACCTCCAGAGTCCCGCCGCGAGCAATATGGCATGCAACTTTTACAAAAACATCCAGCACGGGAAAATCCCCAATAACCCTGTCATGTATATTAATTTCTACCACTTTGGTTGGTTTTAATTCTTGTGTAATCAGCGAAATAATTCCGTTATCGGCACAAATAAAATAATGTTCATCCAGATAAACAGCCACGTGCTTATTATCTGGTGTAAGTTCAGAATCGATACCAATAATATGTATACTACCTTTAGGGAAATTTTTATAGGCGTTTTGAACGATATACGCTGCTTCTGAAATATGAAAAGGGGAAATGGAGTGGGAGATATCAACAATTTTTGCGTTGCCTAATTCTTTATAAATAGCTCCTTTTACCGCACCTGCAAAATGATCTTTCTCTCCAAAATCTGTCGTAAGGGTAATAATTGACATAGTAAATTGTTGATATTTTTTTAACCTCCATTCGTCGGGCTAACGACAAAAATACGTTAGATTTGTATAACAAACTTAATAAATAAAAAAGAAAACTTAATTAAATCCTATAGCTTTTGAACGAACTCATCCTAGAAATTACGGAGATCAGTCCAAGTGAATTATTTGGACAACAAAATGCCAATATCAATCTGCTCAAATCTTATTATCCAAAGTTAAAAATTGTTGCCCGCGGAAACAGGCTCACAGTTTTTGGCGATGAAGAATTATTGGAAGAATTTGATAAGAAATTCACGATGCTGATGGATCATTTTGTCAAATATAATAAGTTAGATGAAAATGCTATAGAGCGCATTTTAACCAGCGATGCTAAGGAAGACTATGATACTCCTGCAAGCAGCGGGCAAACATTAGTACACGGAGTTGGCGGAAAATTAATTAAGGCACAAACCGCAAACCAGCGCAAACTGGTAGAATTAATGGGCAAAAATGATATGGTTTTTGCCATAGGTCCGGCAGGTACCGGAAAAACCTATACAGGAGTAGCTCTTGCCGTAAAAGCGTTAAAGGAAAAACAAGTAAAGAGAATTATTCTAACACGCCCAGCAGTAGAGGCGGGGGAAAATTTAGGATTTTTACCGGGGGATATGAAAGAAAAATTAGACCCATATATGCAACCTTTATATGATGCATTACGCGATATGATACCTCATGAAACTCTAGCTTCTTATTTGGAAAAGGGTGTTGTGCAAATTGCTCCTTTGGCATTTATGCGCGGCCGAACATTGGATAATGCCTTTGTAATTTTGGATGAAGCACAAAACACCACACACGCACAGATGAAAATGTTTTTGACCCGTATGGGAAAAAATGCAAAATTCATGATTACCGGTGACCCAGGACAAATAGATTTGCCCAGAAGGGTAATCTCAGGTTTAAAGGAAGCTATATTGGTACTTAAAGATGTGAAAGGAATAGGGATGGTCTATTTAGATGATAAAGACGTTATCAGACATCGCTTAGTTAGGGAAGTAATAGCCGCTTATAAATCCATTGAAAATTTAGATTAAAATAATGAGTACAACAATTACAAGTACAGATTTTAATTTCCCGGGGCAAAAAATGGTATACAAGGGAAAGGTAAGGGATGTATATACTTTAGAAAATAATCTATTATTAATGGTTGCCACAGATCGCTTGAGTGCTTTTGATGTAGTAATGCCAAAGGGAATACCCTATAAAGGACAAATTCTAAACCAAATAGCCACAAAAATGATGAACGATACTAAAGATATTGTTCCCAACTGGCTTTTGGCTACACCAGATCCCAATGTTGCAATAGGGGAAGCTTGTGAGCCTTTTAAAGTAGAAATGGTAATTAGGGGATATCTAAGTGGCCACGCCGCAAGGGAATACAAAGCCGGAAAAAGAATGCTCTGTGGAGTTTCCATGCCTAATGGTATGATAGAAAATGGTAAATTTCCGGAACCCATAATAACCCCGGCAACCAAAGCTGAGGAAGGAGATCACGATGAAGATATTTCGCGGGAAGCTATTTTAGAAAGAGGAATTGTATCAGAAGTAGACTATCTGATTCTGGAAGATTACACGAGAAAACTTTTTAAACGTGGCAGTGAAATTGCAGAAAAAAGAGGACTTATACTCGTGGATACTAAATATGAATTCGGAAAAACAATACAGGGAAAAATCGTTTTAATTGATGAAATCCACACGCCAGATTCTTCCAGATATTTTTATGCCGAAGGGTATGAAGAAAGACAGGCAAGAGGGGAATCACAGAAACAACTCTCCAAAGAATTTGTGCGGCAATGGCTCATTCAAAATGGCTTTCAGGGGTTAGAAGGACAACAAGTTCCTGAAATGACAGATGCTTATGTGCAAACGGTTTCAGAAAGGTATATAGAACTTTATGAAAAAATTACAGGGGAGCCATTTATAAAGGCAGAAGTATTTAGTATTAAAGAGCGAATTGAAAAAAATGTAAAGATATATTTTAAAGGCTAGTAGCTATTTTTACTTTTTATAATTAAACCCATATACATATCCCAAACTCAATTCTGAAAAATCAGCCTGTCCTAGATTTGCGTTGATATGGGCAGCTATGTAAAAATTATGTTCTGGGGTTTTTTGAGTTCCAACAAAATAATACTTTAAACCTAATCTGCCGGAAACAGACCTTTTCAATTCATAATACCAGTCTAACTCACCCGGCAGCGCCATAACATAAGGATCCCCATCGTTATACTCGATATAATTGTAGCCTTTATTTAAAATCCAGTCTACCTTGTAAAATGGTTTATAAACATTAAGCCCCATTTCAAACTCCACGCCAAAATGATTTAACAGCAACTCTCCTGAACCAAAAAATCCAAAATTGGTAGCATAACCAAATGGGTTTTCTAAAAATAACGGATAGTTTTCTAAAACTATTTCGCCTTCATTTTTAATATAATCGTAATAATGTTCATACATTCGGTAATACATCCCAAAACCAAATTTATAAGTTTTATTCACCACCTTACCATACGATAGTGCTAAGGAGTACACCTCTTTTTTATCATTGTAAACTAAAGAAAGTGTATTTTGACCAATTCCAAATCTGGCTGAGAAGTAATTATAGGAATTTTTTATATATAATTTTGGTGATGATTCTTTTCCTGAAAAATAACCTTCCCGATTGTATTTATTTTCATAGGAAATTCCAACCATAAAGGAATTAAAACCCTGGTTAGGAAGTTTAACATGACCGTTGGAATGGTGTACATAATTAAGTCCGATTCTAAGAGCAGAGGTTTCCCATTTTATAATTTCATAAAAAAGGGACATTCGGAAAGCCCATGAAAAATCTGTTGTGACACCTTTGTTTAAAGGGTTTGCCAGTATATCATATTGAACGTTATGGTAGGAAGCTCCTAAACCGGCCAACAATTTAAGTCGCCTATTTTTTAGATAGTCAAATTCTGCATAGGGTATAAATAAATAAGCTCTACCGACTTCTGATGTATTTCCAAATTCAGAATATCCAAATCCTAATCCGGTTTTAGGATTATTCAAACGATATACCCACTCTTCCTGATTTTTTATTTGGTTGTTTTTACCAAAATTCAAGAAAAAGGATTTTTGAATCTTTACTTCCGGAAAACCGGTATTTGGAGGCATAAGCTTTCCAAATAAGATTTCACCGGCAATAAAATGGGAATATTCTAGAGAGTCCTTGTTTTTTTGTGAATACAAAGAACACAGCGACATTAGAAATAAACATAATACCTTATAATGTAGCAATATTTTATCCCTTAAGTGGTTGATTACTTTTCAAAAAAGATAATTCTATACTAAAATTAATCAAAATAACTAAAAGAATGTCCGTCTTTAATATTTAATAGACTTTCATAAATAAGTTTTATTACGTTTTCCACATCCTCCCGATGCACCATTTCCACAGTGGTGTGCATATATCGCAAAGGAAGGGAAATTAAAGCAGAAGGCACGCCCCCATTACTATATGCAAAAGCATCTGTATCAGTCCCGGTGCTTCGGGAAGAAGCCATTCTTTGAAAGGGAATTTTATTTTTCTCTGCGGTTTCTATTATAAATTCCCTGAATTTATTTTGAACAGCAGGAGCATAGGAGATTACAGGACCATCACCAATTTTAGTTTCCCCTTCGGTTTTCTTTTCTATCATTGGTGTGGTTGTGTCATGACAAACATCTGTAACCAAGGCCAGATTTGGTTTAATGGTATTGGTAATCATTTCCGCGCCGCGTAAACCTATTTCTTCTTGTACCGAATTTGTTATGTATAATCCAAAAGGCAATTTCTTTTTATTTTCGTGCAGTAACCTTGCTACTTCTGCAATCATAAAACCTCCCATGCGATTATCTAGGGCCCTACAAACAAATTTATTTTTGTTCAGAATAAAAAAAGTGTCGGGATACGTTATTACACAACCTACATGAACTCCCAGTTTTAGCACTTCCTCTTTATTGCTGCATCCCACATCGATACATATATTATCCATCTTTGGGGACTGTTCTTTTTCCTTGTCCCTGCGGGTGTGGATAGCAGGCCAGCCAAAAACCCCTTCTACGATGCCACCTTTTGTATGAATATTTACTCGTTTTGAAGGAGCTATCTGGTGATCACTGCCGCCATTTCTTATAACATAAATTAAACCATTGTCAGTTATATAATTTACATACCACGAAATTTCATCGGCATGCCCTTCAATAACTACTTTAAATTTTGCTTTTGGATTAATGACCCCTACAGCTGTGCCATAATTATCGGTTAAAAATTCATCTACATAAGGTTTTAAATAATTCATCCATATTTTTTGCCCATCCCATTCATATCCTGTGGGAGAGGCATTGTTCAAATAGGTTTCTAAAAAGGAAAGCGATTTTTTGTTTAAAATTGATTTAGCCATAATTTTTTTTTAAGTGCATAAAAATACCAATATTAATAAGATTTTAATAACTCTGGTCGGTTAAATGTTTAATTTTGGAACGATTTTAGATTTACTAATTGCAAAACAATTCTGAAAAATGCATAATACCCTAAAACTGATTGTATTCTTTATCTTTTCTTCCCTTGTCGGAATATCGCAGGAAGATGATGCATACCGCTATATAAAAACAGATTCTACAGAATACATATTCATGATAATTGATGGAGATACCATTGCACGTCAATTTATTGATTTGGAAGAAGTTGTTCTATTAAGTAAACTCAAATTTGCATCTGCGGAAGAGCGAAGAAATTACCTAATCCTAAGAAGAAGAACCAGAAAAGTCTATCCTTATGCAAAACTTGCTTCTGAGAGGTTATATACCATGAACAGAAGATTAGAAACCATTGAATCCAAAAGCTTAAAAAGAACATATACAAAACGAATTCAAAAGTATGTCGAGGAAGAGTTTACTGAGGAATTGAAGAAACTAAGCAAGAGTGAAGGCAGGATACTTATTAAATTGATCCACAGGCAAACCGGCGAAACCGTTTTTGATTTAGTAAAAGACCTTCGTACAGGTTGGCGTGCATTTTGGTACAATACTACCGCCAGCATGTTTGATATTTCATTAAAATCAGAATTTTTGCCACATGAAGTTAAAGAAGACTTTCTTATTGAAGATATATTACAACGAAGTTTTCAAGAAGGTGTATTACAAGTACAGCTTCCGGCAAAACCAATAAATTATTTTGAATTGTCAGATCATTGGACAAAAAAGAAAGCAAAATAATTTTAAAAAGCACCTCCTTATATATATAAATTTTTATATCTTAGTAGTCTGGCTTTTTTTTAAGCATTTAAATAATACAATACCAATGCTTTAAAAAAGTCAAGTAAAATTATCATTAAAAACTTACAAAAAAGGCTTGCGTAAGAAGAAAAGGGTTCTATATTTGCAGCCGCTTAGGAAAGGAAAACTTGGAATAGGCGATATGTTCAGGAAAGGGTTGTAGAGTTTGAAAA
>Ga0209284_10005289_pt1 | contig 13527 bp, 13 predicted proteins | sample FRY03_FD_187211 | JGI IMG/M metagenome (GOLD analysis project Ga0209284, IMG submission 187211) | Freshwater microbial communities from Lake Fryxell liftoff mats and glacier meltwater in Antarctica - FRY-03 (SPAdes) (version 2) | ecosystem: Environmental > Aquatic > Freshwater > Ice > Glacier... | reverse complement strand
GGGACATCCGGTGCGACTTCGTGTTTCAGGGCGAGGATAAAGTACAACCCGCCAAAGTGGGGCAGCGGGTTGGTAACAACGAAAATATTGTTGCTATCGATTGATAATTGGGTGCTACCAGTACCCCTCAAGCTTATTAAGGATAGATAAAGCAACTCTTGAGATTAATTTTGCATCAGCTTCTTTCCAATCATCGCTTGATAATTCTGATTCGTAAAAGAGAATCCTAACATCCTCCTCGATATCGTGAATTTCACCCAGAGTTAATTCTTGATCTCGACCATAACCCTTCATTGATAAACCCCATGTTACAGCAATTAATTGCTGTAACATACCTCTTATTTCGTCGGATTCGAGTGTAATGATTACCGCATCTTCACTTCTATTAAAAAATGTATACAGCGCCCCTATCGCACTACCAATTATCCCCCCGATTTGCGCACCTAATACGGCACCAGGCACTGCAGCCACTCCAGCAGTTACTAAACCTGATGATAGTGCACCAATAATAGCTCCAAAAGTTCCTATAATTGTTGCTGTGCCAACTCCTGAGCTAATTCGGTTTTTCCAATTCGGTTTGGCATCGAGCTTGATTCTAATTGATTCAATCGAGTCTGTGGGATACTTGGAGGCGATAAGGTAGAGTCCAGTTGTCTTGTCAACAAAATCGAGGAAGACTTTCTGGAGTGAAGCCCTGATCTCGTGTTTCGCATTTTCCTCAGAGTAGCCCGTTTTCTTGAACTCGTGGCTGATGCTTCGAATGGTCATTATGCAATTCGCAATTAAGTCGCACGCCTCTCTACTTATTGATAACTGTCTTTTCTTGAATTGCTCTAAGCCGTGAGAAAAAATTTCATTATCGCGCTCACTAATTACGGCACTAATTTTTTCGTAAATAGTGCCTACCTTTGAATACTTATCCCAATGTGCATCGAAAACAACGAATTGGTCAACATCATTTTCATGAAAAAACTTTGTCCACAATTTTACCCGATCACTTTCATTGGCGTTTCTTTTAGCCATCTGGGCATAATTTAGAATTCCGACTATGTTCGGTTGAATTCTTCTTACCAAGCTGATCTCTTCGGCATGGCTCTCATCTGGAACGACTAACAAGCTGCCCACATATAAGGCGACATCGCTCGACTTAATCGCTCTTACCACTTCTGTGTCTAACTGAATCTTTCTTTTCCAGTCATCTGGTAAATTAAAACCAGGATTGCTGACTACCATGTCCAGGTACATATTATATGTCTGCGCATAGCGAAAACCAGGTGTATCAATAAAGTTGGCCTGTAGGCCATCATAAGGATATATATGACCCTGTGTAGTGACATTTGCACGATCTGCAACGTCCCCCACCGATGATTTCATTAGTGTGCGAATAAGGGTGGTTTTCCCAGTATTTGTATGTCCTGTTATTGCAATAGACAGTTTTTTCATTTCTCACTCCTTACTTATGGGGACTACACATTAAAAATTCCATGGCTCCAAAGATGCGTTTTCGATTCTTATCTACTTTCAGGACACCAAACGTGCTTGGTAAAGTGTCCTCAAGAAAATTCTATGCAGGCTTCCGGTATTCTTCCAGATTATATCCTGTGGAAAATCACATGTCAAAGTGATCTGAATATCGGGCTATACTATTTCAAAGAACGGGCAGATCGGACTGAATCAGCTTCCTATCAGGCTCAAATCAATGCTGTTCTCCGGGAAGTGATGGTGCGGGGGCAGGCGTAGATCCATTTACAGATATACCCAATCCCCCCACCAGCGATCTATCCCCAACCGACCAGCTATGCCCAAACGGGTTTGTGAATTCGCACAGTCGTCGTCGCACTCATCGGCTATTCCTGCTCAACGGTCCAGTATATCGGCGTAGAGACGTTCTTTTTCTTCCGCCCTGCCACGATAGATATCCAGATAGTCGAAGATAGCGAAGGCAAAATCGACAAATGCCCTGCCTTTGGCTGTGATGACGTGCCCATCGCGCACCACCCGTTCGTCCACATAATTCTGTCGTGGAAACGGATTGAGCGTCCCCAGCGCGTCCGCTTTGTCCAGCCCATACGAAGTGGTGAAGGTGTGACGGTCAAGAATTCCGGCCCGACCCAAGTATTGGGGGCCATTGCAGATCGCGGCCAACAATTTCTGCTCCCGGTCCAACTTTGCAATGAGTTGGGTCAATTCCTGCTTCTGGGATCGGATTGGCCCGCCCGGAATGATCAGCCCTTCCACGTCCGCCAGGTCCAGGGCTTGGGTAACGGTACAATCCGGGAGGTACGTCAGCCCGGACTCGCTGACAACCGGGCTGAAGTCATAGCCGATTGTGACGATTTCTCTGTTGCCAATTGTCTTCAACTTGTGAAAGGCCAGTGTGATCTCAAAGTCCGCCAGATCATCCGACACAAAGCATAGAATTTTGCTCATCCATTCTCTCGTTTCTTCTGGATATTGAATGTCATTTCCCACTGTTTCTCGCCGCATTGTACTTTGCATCCAATTCGTGTGTCAATAAATCGCAAAGTGCCCCAATGGCCCATTTGCAGAGATGTTGACATCTGCCTACGAATTTTCTACAATAGCTATATGAAATTCATCTGGGACCCGAACAAAGCCGCCAGAAATATGCAACGCCATCGGGTTTCTTTCGACGAAGCGATGGAAGCATTCTTTGATCCGATGGCGATTGATGACTACGACGCTGAACATTCAGACGATGAGGCCCGTTTCAATCTGATCGGACTATCCAGCCAAAGAGTGCTATTCGTAGTCTACACAGAACCGGATGATGACACAATCCGCATTATCTCGGCGCGGAAAGCCGAGGGGAAGTTGCAAAGACTCTATGAACAGCAAAACTGAGCAACAAGAAATCGTTGTAGAGATAACGGAAGAAGAATTCCAGGCCGAGTTAGACAGCGGTCTAACGGAGGATGAGGTATTGCATCCGGGGCGACACATCTTTCGGCGCGGCGGCTTCCTGGCCCGCCATCAGTTAGGCTCAAATGCCGTTGTCGCGACCGGCACAATACGCGTCGCTCTCGAACTGGATAGGGATGTCTTCTCTTTTTTCCAGGAACGGGCCGTTCGCACGGAATCTGCATCCTATCAGACCCAAATCAACGCCATTCTCCGGGAAGTGATGGTACGCGAGCAGGCGTAGCGCAGTCTACCGATACTTCGCCAGCACATTCCCGTAGCGATGCACCGTCTGGCTGACCGCCTGCTCGCGCAGATAGTGGCCCAGTTCCAGCCGCCCGTTAGCCAGGACAGCCCCCTCCACGACGCTGATCCCCGCGTTGTTGAGCGCCCGACGCAATTCGGTTTCCAGCGGCCCCAGCGCCCGCAGCCGATCCACCGGCGGCGGCGTCACCTGTAGCAGAGAGACCAGATTGCTCTCTCCCTCCGCCACCAGCCTAATCCCCTCCACCCGTTCCAGCCAGTGCCACGCTTCCATATCCGGGCCGATGCTCAGATGGACCGTCGCCCGCACAGTGGCCGCGGCCAGCAATGCCAGGGCCAGGGCAGAGGGCGGCGTCCATTTGTCGGCGCGCAGGAGCAACCCCCGCAGTGGTCGGTAACGGAAAACATTGCGTTCGCCCAGAATCTGGCTGGGGTCGTGCTCCTGGCTGAAGTGTTCGGCCCAGGCCCAGGCATAGGAACCCGCGGCCGCGCGCAGAATTGCCACCTGGTCCGGCTCCACCAGCAGTTCCAACCGTTGCAGAAGACTCGCCACCGCCGGCGCAGGGCGGGCCAGCTTTTTGGGCAGGGCCGTCTGGCGCAGATGGCCGAACTGGTGGACATAATTCGGCCCGCCCGCCTTGGCCCCTGGCCCCACGCCCGACGCCTTCCAGCCGCCGAAGGGCTGGCGGCGCACAATCGCGCCGGTGATGTGCCGGTTCACATAGGCGTTGCCCACTTCAATCCGTTCCAGCCAGCGCTCCACCTCCCGGTCGTCCAGGCTGTGGATGCCGCCGGTCAGCCCGAAATCCACTGCGTTGGCAAATTCGATGGCCTCGACCAAATCCCGCGCCCGCATCAGCCCCAGCACCGGGCCAAAGCATTCGGTCTTGTGAAAAAACGAACCCGGCTGCACGCCCAACTTAATCCCCGGCGACCAGAGTCGATGACTCGCCAGGTCAGCGGGCGGTCCGCCGTCTGCCGTCAGCGGTCTCGGCTGCAACAGCCACTCCTCACCCGCTTCCAGCGTCGTCAATGCCCGCAGCAGTTTGGGGCTGGGCGGCTGGGTCAGGGGCGTCTGCAATGCGGCCAATTCCCAGGCCGAACCGACTGCGCGGCTGGCCGCGGCGTCCCACAGTTGGCGGCGGAAATCCGGGTCGTCATAGACCTCTGCTTCCAGAATCGCCAGACTGGCCGCCGAACATTTCTGGCCGTTGTGGCCGAAAGCTGAGCGCACCAAATCTTTGATGGCCTGGTCTCGATCCGCCAGGGCGGTGATAATCAGCGAATCCTTGCCGCTGGTTTCCGCAAAGAGGCGCAGATGGGGCCGCCAGCCCTGAAAGAGACGGGCCGTTTCGATGCTGCCGGTCAGAATCACCGCCGCGGTGCGCTCGTCCACAATCAGTTGACGCCCGATTTCGTTGTCCGGCGCGGGCAGAAATTGCAGCACATCCCGCGGCACGCCCGCGGCCCAGAGCGCCTGGGCGATCTGCCAGCCCGTCAGCACAGCCTCCGGCGCGGGCTTGAAGATGACCGCATTGCCCGCCATCAGCGCAGCCAGCACACCACCAGCGGGGATGGCAAAGGGGAAGTTCCAGGGCGGCGTTATCACCACAACGCCCAGGGGGGCGAAAGTCACGTCCGGCTGCTCGGCCAGTTTGTCCAAACGGCGGGCGTAGTAGCGGGCAAAGTCGATGCCTTCCGAGACCTCCGGGTCGCCTTCGCTGGGCGTCTTGGCCGCTTCCCGCAGCATCGCCCCGATCAGGTCGCGCCGGCCGCGGACCAGTTCGTCGGCCACGGCCAGCAGAAGGGCCTTGCGCTCGGCCACGGGACGGCTGCCCCAGCCCGTCTGCGCTTCAACAGCCGTTGCCAGCGCCCGCTCCACCAGTTCCGGCGTAGCCAGACTGTAACGGAAAGAGGCCGCGCCGGGGCGCGAGGGGTCAACGCCGTCGCCGGTCTCTGGGGTGTGGATGAACTCGCCCGCCACTTGCAGGGGAATCGGCTCAATCTGCTTATCCCGCCATTCGTCGGCAATTCCGGCGATCCAGCGCTGGTTGGCTGACAGCGCCCAGTCGGTGTCCGGTTCGTTGTGGAATCCGTTATGGGGATGGGACTGTTCGTAGCCCCGGTCTTGCGTCCGGTTGGGGACAGCCCGCGCTGTCTCCATCAGCGAACAGGCGTGGAGAAACTGTTCCCGCTGTTTGTGCCACTCCGGGCTGTTCGGCTGCATCCCGAAAAGATCGTGCAGAAAGTTCTCCGGTGCGGTGTTCTCGTCCAGGCGGCGCACCAGATAGGCGATGGCGCTGTGAAAATCCTCGGTTTTGACCACCGGCGCATAGAGCAGCAGCCCGCCCGCCTCGGCCTGCACGGCGCGGGCCTGGTTGTTTGCCATCCCTTCCAGCATCTCAAATTCCACAAATTCTTCTACGCCAGCCCGTTTTCGCAGGAGCAGCCCGTAGGCCACGTCAAAGAGATTGTGGCTGGCCACGCCTAGCCGCACGGCCCGCGCCCGCTCCGGGTGGCAGCCGTAGGCCACCATCCGTTTGAAGTTGGCGTCCACTTCCGGTTTGTTGGTGTAGGGGGCTTGCGGCCAGTCGTATAGCGCGGCTTCCACCCGTTCCATCGCCAGATTGGCGCCTTTGACAATGCGGATTTTGATGGGCGCGCCGCGCCGCCCCACCCGCGCCAGCGCCCAATCGGTCAGCTTTTGCTGCTCAAAAAAGCTGTCGGGAATGTAGGCTTGCAGTACAATCCCCGCGGAGAGCGGCATAAACTCCGGCTCGTCCAGCACTTCCTTAAAAGCGTCCAGCGTCAGGTGCAGGTCGCGGTATTCTTCCATATCCAGATTGATAAATTTGGGAGATTTCGTCCCGTTCGGGTGGGTGTAAGCGTTCGCCAATGCCTGGCGGTAGAGGGTACGCAGCCGCTCCTTCACCAGTTCGACGGTCTGGCGGTAGGCCACCAGATTGATCTGGCTGAAGACGGACGAGACTTTGACCGAAATATATTCCACGTCCGGGCGGGCCAGCAGGGCCAGATAGGCGGCCATGCGCCGGGCCGCTTCCTCCTCGCCCAGAATGGCCTCGCCCAGTTGGTTGAGGTTGAGGCGCACACCCCCAGCCCGCCGCTTTTGCAGATAGCGGCGCAGGTCGCCCTCCTCGCCAGGGAGGATGACCGAGCGAGTCTCCTGGCGCAGACGGGCGATAATCGGCGGCACGACCACCGCGGGCAGATAGTGGCCCATCACCCCGCCCACGGTGAGCGCGGTGCGTTCCCACCAGTCCATATATTGGGGCGTGCCGTATTCGTCGAGGAGGTGGGAAATCTGGTCCGCGATGCGGGCGGGCTGGTGGCTGCGGAAGGCCTGGTCCACCATCCCAATCGTCAACTCTTTGCCCAGGGGATCGTTCATCAGCCGGGCCAGCCGCTCGGCCTGTTCTCTTTCGTCGCCCGTCTGCTGGCTGCGGGCACGGATAAGCAATTTTTCGGCCAGGGCCACGGCTGCCTGTGCCAGTTCGGCGAGGGGCAGTTCAAGAGGGGTGGCGGGCATCGGCGGTGTTCCTGTGCTGGTAGGGCACGGTCCGAAAATTCTCTACCAGTATACCATTAGGAGGGTGATGATGCGGTGCTGGTATCTTCTCAATATCCAGGGGGAGGACCTGTCAGGTGCGCCACTTGAGAAGCCTTGCCAACCGAGACAAGTCTGTTGGCGCACCTGACAGGTCTTCCCGCCATCTCACGCCCACGGCTTCAGCAGCACCTTCCCGCATTCCCCGCCCACCTGCGTTTCCCAGGCCGTTTGCACATCTTCCAGTGGGAAGCGGTGGCTGATCAGCCGCTCGATTTTGTCGCCATTGGCGGCGATAACGCGCAGGATTTTGGGGGTGAGCGCCAGATTGTAATGCCAGGAACCGTGCAATGTCAGCCCTTTGCGAATCATATCGTCGCTGATGAAAAGCGGTGTTGAATTGCGCCCGGACTCGCCCACAAAAGAGACTGTCCCTTTGCGCCGTGCCGCGTCGATGCAGAGCCGGTGCGCAGCGGCCACGCCAGAGCAATCGATGGCGTGCTCCACGCCCCGCCCGCCGCGGGTGAGGGCGAGAATCTGGGCCAGCGCGTCGTCCGCTGTAGGATCGATCACTGCCTCTGCGCCCAAAGCCAGCGCTTTTTCTGCCCGCCAGGGGTTGCTCTCCACGCCGATAACCCGCGTGCCCCGGAAGGTAGCGTTGATGACGCCGCCCAGCCCCACCGGTCCCAGCCCGGTGATCAGAACCGAATCCAGCACGCCCGCGCCCACCCGTTCCAGCGCGCCGAAAGTCGGCCCCAGCCCACAGCAGGCCATCACCGCGTGGTCGTAATCCATCCCGTTTGGAATGGGCACAAGCTGATGTTCCTGTTTGAGCAGATATTGGGCCATCGTGGCGCTGCCTTCTCGGCTGCCGTGGATAGCGGTGAAATCAGCCGTGTCCTGGCAGTGGATGTACTCACCGGCCAGACAGAGCGCGCATTTTCCGCAAGGGTTTTGGGGCATCACCACCACCCGGTCGCCCACCTGCCAGCGCCCCGGCTGGGCAATCTCTACGACTTCCCCCGCGGCTTCGTGGCCCAACTGCTGGCTGGGCGTCCCCGCCAGGAAACTCTTGTACTCCGTACACATCGGCGCTGTGTGTACTTTCACCAGCACCCAATTTTCTTTGGCCTGGGGCGTGGAGACATCCACTACCCCGCCCTGGCCGACACCCGTAATGACTGCTTTTTGCATAGGGAACACCTTTTGCTGGTGAAGATGAAGGAGAGAGTGAATTTTTTAACGCAAAGATGCAAAGATGCAAAGGGGCAAAGACGCAACGAGAAGATAGATATCTCTGCGTCTTTGCTTCTCTGCGCCTTTGCGTTAAATCTGTTCCAGCACGTCGTCGGGGCTGAGGAATTGCCGTTCGTAGAGGTTTTTGTAGACGCCGCCTACGGCCAGCAGTTCGCCGTGCCGCCCCTTTTCCACAATTTTGCCATCCTGAATCACACAAATGACATCCGCGTTGCGGATGGTACTCAGCCGGTGGGCGATGACAACCGATGTGCGCCCGGAGAGCAACCGGTCCAATGCTTCCTGAATCAACGCTTCGGTCACAGTGTCCACGCTGGCGGTGGCTTCGTCCATCACCAGAATGCGGGGATCGGCCAGGACGGCGCGGGCAATGCAGATCAATTGGCGTTGACCCACGGAGATGTTTACACCGCCTTCCACAATTTCGGTCTGGTAGCCATTGATCAGATCGACAATAAATTCGTGGGCGTTGGACAGGCGGGCCGCGGTCTCCACATCTTCCTGGCTGGCGTCCGGGCGACCAAAACGGATATTGTCGGCCACAGTGCCTGGGAAAAGGAACGGTTCCTGCGAGACCAGCCCCATCTGTCGGCGCAGGGATTGCTGGTTGACTGTGCGCACGTCGATACCGTCGATGCGGACTTCGCCGTCGGTCACGTCGTAGTAGCGCCCCACCAGATTGGCGATGGAGGATTTGCCCGCGCCCGTTGGCCCCACCAGTGCCACCACCTGCCCCGGCTCGATCAGCAGCGAAACGTCGTGCAGCACTTCGGTTTCCGGGTTGTAGGCAAAGTGTACGTGGTCCAGTTCGATGCGCCCCTCGATGTGCGGCATCTCGCGCGGCGTCTCCGGCTCTGGCACGTCGGGTTCAGTATCCAGGAGTTCCAATACTCGCTCGCCGCCAGCCATTGCCTGTTGGAAGGTCGTGTAGAGTTGGCTCAGCTCCTGCACCGGCTGGAAGAAGCGGGTGACATAGGCCAGAAAAGCGACGATAATTCCCAGCGTCAGGTCCCCAGCGCTGACGGCACGCCCGCCAAACCAGAGGACGACGGCGGTGGAGAGTATGCCCAGAAAATCCATTGTGGGCAAGAAAACGAAAGAGAGGCTCATAGCCGCCACATTGGCGTTGCGATTGGCCGCGTTCACCTCGGAAAAGCGTTCTTGAGCCTCTTTTTCCTGGGCAAATGCCTGGATCACCCGCATACCGGTCAAGTCTTCGGCCAGGGTTCCGATAATCTCTGCCACGCTGCGCCGGGTGGCGCGAAAGGCTTCTTTGGCATGGCTGGAAAAAATACGGGTAACGATCAGCATAAGCGGGATGACGCTGAAGGTGATGAGCGCCAGACGGGGACTCATTGTCAGCATCACAGCAATCGTACCCACCAACACCAGGACATCGCCGACGAGGGTAATCAGCCCCTGGGAGAGCAGTTCGTTGATCACCGCCACATCGCTGATCACCCGTGAAATGGTCACACCGATGATATGCTTGTCGTGATAGCCCAGGGAAAGGCGCTGCAAATGCTCCACCAGCCGAAAGCGCAGAGTCGCCAATACCCGCTGGCCCACCCACGAGAGGAGATAGCGCTGGCCCGCGGTTGTGATATACAACCCCACAAAGGAGGCCGCCATAATCAGACAGATACGGGCCAACTCTGCGCTCTCTTTGGTGGCGATAGCGCTGTCAATGGCAATTTTCATCAGGTACGGGATTGCCAGCGTCAGCGCGGTTGCACCGAGCATCAGCAAAAACGCCCCGATCATCTTTGTGGTGTGGGGGCGCAAAAAACCAAGAAGCCGCCTTGTCACATGCGGGTCAAAGGCTTTGCCCTCTTTTTCATTGGCCAAGCTGCGCAAGGCATAGTTTGGCCCACCACTTCTTCCGACCGATCCGATTGAAAAGCTCATAATAATTTTGAATGGTAAATTGAGATTTGTTGAAAATAGATAAGAGAAAGCAATCGATTCTTAAAATTATAAGCCACAGACACGGGAAAAATCCGTGATAATCCAAGGAATCAGTGCAAATCTGTGTCCTTTTGTACAGGTATTTGGCTTACGCCCGTTCCAACTGTCCGGCGTAGATGCGCTGATAGAGCGATGAGGTTGCCAGCAATTCCTCGTGCGTGCCTGCGCCCGTCACCCGCCCCTTTTCCAGAATCAGAATCAGATCGGCCAGGCGTACCGTACTCAGACGCTGGGCGATAATAACCGACGTACGCCCTTCCATCAGTCGGGCCAGCGCCTTCTGGATCAGCCGTTCGGTCTCTGTGTCAACACTGGCCGTGGCATCGTCCAGAATGAGGATGCGGGGGTCTTTGAGCAACGCACGGGCAATCGCCATCCGCTGGCGTTGGCCGCCAGAGAGGGTCGAGCCTCGCTCACCCACTTGCGTGTCGTACCCTTCCTTCATCTGTACGATGAATTCGTGGGCCTGGGCCGCTTGGGCCGCTTCGATCACTTCCTCATCCGTAGCGTCGGGCCTGCCAAACGCGATATTTTCCCGGATGGTTGTGGCAAAAAGTGTGGACTCCTGGAGCACAATACCGATCTGACTGCGCAGAGAGGCTTGGGTCACGCTGCGGATGTCATGGCCGTCGATTGTCACCCGCCCGCTGCTGGGGTCGTAGAAGCGGGGGATCAGATTGATCACCGACGATTTGCCCGAACCGGTCGGCCCCAACAGCGCCAACACCTGGCCCGGCTTCACATCAAAGGATACGCCATTCAGCACCCGGCGGGAATGGCTATAACCAAAGCTCACATTTTCAAAACGCAGATGGCCCTGTACTTGTGGCAGCGCTTTGGCCCCGGGTTCGTCCTGCACCTGGGAATCCGCGTCCAAAATCTCAAAAACCCGCTCGGCAGAGGCCCCGGCCATTGCAATGGCCGGGATAATCATCCCAAAACGGCGCACAGGGCCAGCCATCTGGGACAAATAAGTCGTGAACGCCACCAGCTCACCCAGGCTAATCTGGTCCTGAATGACCAGCATCCCCCCATACCAGAGAATAAAAATCGTGGCGACGTTGGCAATCAGATCCATCAGCGGGATGTTGATGGCCTGTAGTCGGGCTGCCTCTGCCGAAAGGCCAAACCAGTACCGGTTCTCCTTATCGAAGCGTTCGATCTCCTTCTCTTCCTGGGCAAAGGCTTTGACAATGCGCGCACCCCGCAGGTTCTGCTCCAGCCGAGTTGTCAACACGGCCATCTGCTGCTGGATGGAGAGGGAGAGGGGGCGAAAGACAATCCCAAAGCGGGTGGCCTGCCAGGCCAGCACGGGCATGGAAAGTAGCGCCATCAGCGCCAACTGGGGGTTCATAATCACCAGCGCAATGGCTGTGCCAATGAGCAGAACGACCGCATTGACCAGCCCCAGCACGGCCCGCCCGGTCAGAAACCGGATGCGCTCCACATCCTGCATGGCCCTGGAGAGCAACTGGCCCGATTCGGTGCGGTCGTGGTAGGCGAAGGAGAGATGGCTCAACTTTTCCAGCATCGCATTGCGCAGACCGTAGGCCACACCCTGAGAAGCCATCTCTGTCCAGCGGCCCTGCCAATAGGTAAAGACGCCCCGAATAACAGACAGCCCCAGCAGCCCCAGCACGGACCAGGTGAGCAAACGGCTGTTGCCCGCATCGATTCCCTGGTCGATAATCCAGCGGATGAATTGGGGTGTTGCCAGGGTGAGGAGTGTGATACCGATCAGCGCGCCATAGGCACCGACGGTCAGTTGCCAGTAGGAACGCAGGAGAAAAAAGGCGCGCAGGAGAACGCGGCGGTGTTCGGGTGCGGGTGCAGCAGACGCGAGGCGGGAATCGGCAGTAGCAGTGGTCATGGGTACAAATCCGGTTTAGTAAGAGGCTGAATCTGGCTGAATTGTACCATAAGCATTAGGAATTGGGTAACGCATTTTTTATGCGGGGTTTTGCACGGTTTTAGCCACCGAACAACTCAGCGTGGCTGCCTGTCCTGATCAATTGCAATTCAACGTCAGCAATTCTGTAGATGAGCAGCCAATCCGGCTGAATATGGCAATCCCGGTATCCGCGCCAGTTCCCGGTCAAGGGGTGATCCCGATACTTTTCCTCCAATGGCTCCTGTTCGACCAATTTGCTGATAACCACCTCCAGACCAGACAAATCAGCGCCCTGCCTGCCCAGCCGCTTGACATCACGTCGAAATTTCGTGGACTGGCGGATTTGAAGCGACACCGACTAAGCCTTCCAATCCGCAAAAAGGTCTTCGGTCGATTCAAAAACCTGGCCTCCCCCATTCTCCAATTCCAGCATAGCGTCCAGCGTTTCAGCATTTGGGCGCTTGGCCGTGGGCTGAAAGGGCAAACCACCCGAATTGACTGTCTGTTGCAAAAAGACCCGGATGGCGTCGGCAGTGGACAGACCGATCTCGGCCAGAACGAGTTCTGCCTGTTCCTTTAATTCAGGGCTGATTCTTGCTTGTACAGTTGCGTTTGCCATAGACAATTTTTCTCCCGTGCTTGAAACTCGATAGCAATTGATTGCAGTATATAAGAAAAGTGCTGCATTTTGCAATCCGCCAGATTTCGAGTATTGTAAATGACCAAAATCATCACTCTATTCTCGCAAAGGCAACTCCCAATGCAAACCAGCGCGGTCCGCCCACTGCTCATCGGCCTTACCGCCAAACACGGCAGCCGCGAATGGGTGGAGAAGAACACCCGCAACTATTTGGCGATGCTGCGGGAAATGGGCGCGACGCCCGTGCTGATATCGCCCGATGAACCGGCTGTGCTGCCCGATGGCACGTCCTACACACCCGACGCGCTGGGGCGTCTGCCGGACGAAGTGCTGTCCCATCTGGACGGGCTGATCCTCTCTGGCGGCGGGGATGTACACCCCCGTTATTTTGGCGCAGAGTTGGACGGGGCCGATCCCGATTCCATTTCTGAACAGCGGGATGAGCTGGAACTGCACCTGTCGCGGCAGGCGTTGGCCCAGGACTTGCCCATCTTTGGCATCTGTCGGGGCTGCCAGGTATTGAATGTAGCCGCGGGTGGCGGAATGGTGCAGGATTTTCCCGGCCATCGTTCATCGACCACAGAGCCGGTGCTGCACGATGTGGTGCTTGCCCCAGAAAGCAGGCTGGTGGAAATCGTTGGCAGCCCGTCACTGGCCGTCAACACGTATCATCACCAGGGCGTGGACGCTGCCACCCTTGCGCCGGGGATGCGTATTGCTGCCCAGGCCACGGGATCGGACGAGTGGCTGGTCGAAGCCTACGAGAGCACCACCCATCGCTGGGTGGTGGGCGTCCAGTGGCATCCCGAACGCATCTTTGACTTTGCATTGCCCGACGGCCATCGGCGTTTGTGGGAGAGCTTTCTCGCGGCCTGTCAGGAGACGAAAAAGAACAAATCGTGAATGATGGATTGTGAACGACACAAGCGACCAGCTTCCCAACCACTTGCCACTTGCCACCTGCCACCTGCCACTTATCACCTTCCACCTACCCCATGCAAACTTCCTTATTCGACTATA
>Ga0209284_10005284_pt1 | contig 13541 bp, 9 predicted proteins | sample FRY03_FD_187211 | JGI IMG/M metagenome (GOLD analysis project Ga0209284, IMG submission 187211) | Freshwater microbial communities from Lake Fryxell liftoff mats and glacier meltwater in Antarctica - FRY-03 (SPAdes) (version 2) | ecosystem: Environmental > Aquatic > Freshwater > Ice > Glacier... | reverse complement strand
ACCTCAATAACTTTAAATGGAAGTAAATTGGGAACTAGTGGTGTCTCTGGATATTCGGGTACAGTTTTCGAACCGATAGATGAATTTAAGGGCGATATTGCCAGAATGTATTTTTATTTTGCAACTCGTTATGAAAATACAGTTTCGGGTTATAGTTATGATATGTTTAATAACACTAGTAATCAAGTTTTTACAACAGCATTTTTGAATATGTTATTGACTTGGAACGCACAAGATCCTGTTAGTACAAGAGAAATTGCACGTAACAATGCCATTTACACACGTCAAAATAACCGAAATCCTTACATAGATCATCCAGAATATGTACAAAAAGTTTGGAATCCTACACCAGATTCACAAGTACCAACAGCTCCAACAAGTTTAGCTGTTACTGGATCAACATCAACTACAGTTTCATTAGATTGGATAGCTGCGACAGATAATGTAGCTGTAACTAGTTATGAAATTTTTATGAATGGTATTTTAAAAACTTCAGTTACTGGTGTTACTGCAACAATAACAGGCCTATCAGCTTCTACAACCTACTCGTTTTATGTGATTGCAAAAGATGCAGCAGTAAATTCATCTCCTGCAAGTAACACAGTTAATGGAACGACTACAATTAATATTCCTGATACTCAAGCTCCAACTATGCCAACCAATTTGGCTGTAACGGCCAGCTCATCAAGTACAGTATCTTTAAGCTGGACTTCTAGTTCGGATAATATTGGAGTAACCAATTATGATGTTTATGTTGATACTGTTTTAAAAACTACCATTTCTGGAACAACAGCATTAGTAAATGGTCTAATGCCTTCTACAACTTATTCTTTTTATGTAATTGCAAAGGATGCTGCTAGTAATTCTTCCCCTCAAAGTAATTCAGTTAATGGAACAACTACTGTTGTATTATCCTCTTGCGCTAACGAAAGTTTCGAGAATATTCCAGTATCGGCCTCCTCCTATGCAACAAGAACTTGGGCAGGAGATTCTGGTATAAATTGGACAGCAACAGATGCTCGTACAGATCAAAAAATCAACACTACTAGAGCAATTTGCATAAGAAATGGATCATTATCAGCATCATCAGCTGCAGATGGTATTGGTAATCTTACAGTAACTACAAAACTAATATTTGGAACTGTTAGCGGAACTTTCAATCTTAGGGTAAATGGAAATATTGTTAGCACGATTCCTTACAGTACAACTGAAGTAACCACAACCATTCCAGGAATTAACCTTGCAGCTGATGTAATAATAAGTTTTACAGACAATAGTATTACAACTAATCGTGTCGCTTTTGACAATCTTTCTTGGACTTGTTATTCTGGATTGGGAGTTGAAACTTTAAGCCAAAAGGAATTTAAAATTTACCCAAATCCATCCAATGGGAATTTCAACATTATTTTTGATGATTCCAATGGGATTAATACTGTTGAAATAATCTCGCTATTAGGACAAAAAGTTTTCGAAAAAGCAACGCAAAGCGCCTCCTTATCGGTAAGTAATCTTCAAAAAGGTACTTATTTGATAAAGGTCTCGAAAGATTCTAAATCACGAACAGAGAAGATAATCATCAACTAAATCTAAAGCGTCCCGAAAAAATCGGGACGCTTTTTTTTTAAAACTTATTTGATTAAATTTGCGCACAAAACAACACTAACTTCCCTAGTACAATGATTCATTTCTTTGAAAACCAAAGCAAAACGGTTTATGTAGTTCAGACGCAAAAAACATCGAGCGCAGACGAGATGTCGGCTGAAGACATTTCAAAACTCAACTGGCTTTTTGCCAATTCCAATAAAATAGAAAAATCCGTATTGTCGGATTTTTTTGTTGGACCTCGCGCCACAATGATAACGCCTTGGAGCACTAATGCCGTGGAGATTACTCAAAATATGGGTATTTCTGGAATCATTCGAATAGAAGAATTTCACAGAGCATCTGACGATACATTTGATTTCGATTCAATGCTTTCGCAAAAATATTCCGAGTTAAATCAAGACATTTTCACGATTCACATTCAACCCGAAGCGATTTTAAATATTGATGATATTGCCGCCTACAACCAATCAGAAGGTTTGTCATTAAGCCCGGACGAAGTGGAATATTTAGATAATTTGGCTACCAAATTAAAAAGAAAATTAACCGATTCAGAGATTTTTGCTTTCTCTCAAGCCAATTCAGAGCACTGTCGCCACAAGATTTTCAACGGAACTTTTGTTATTGATGGCGTTGAAAAAGAAACCTCTCTTTTCAAATTAATCAAAAAAACATCTCAAGAAAATCCTAACGATATTGTTTCGGCTTACAAAGACAATGTAGCTTTTGTAAAAGGACCTAGAGTACAACAATTTGCACCCAAAACGGCCGACAAGCCAGATTTTTATGAAATAAAAGAATTTGATTCAGTTATTTCTTTAAAAGCAGAAACACACAATTTTCCAACTACTGTAGAACCATTTAATGGAGCTGCAACAGGTTCAGGAGGAGAAATTCGGGACCGTTTGGCTGGAGGACAAGGTTCATTGCCAATGGCGGGAACTGCCGTTTATATGACATCGTATTCTCGATTGGAAGAAAATAGACCTTGGGAAAATGGAGTTGCTGAACGAAAATGGTTATACCAAACTCCAATCGACATCTTAATCAAAGCTTCGAATGGAGCGTCTGATTTTGGAAATAAATTTGGACAACCGCTTATTACGGGTTCTGTTTTGACTTTCGAACACGAACACTTCGACAAGCTCAGTGTGACGGGTAGAAAGTTAGGCTACGACAAAGTAATTATGCAAGCCGGTGGAATTGGTTACGGAAAACTAGATCAAGCCATAAAACACAAACCACAAGAAGGTGACAAAATCGTTATTCTTGGGGGAGAAAATTATAGAATAGGAATGGGTGGAGCTGCCGTATCGTCAGCCGATACTGGAGCAATGAGTTCTGGAATTGAGTTGAATGCCGTGCAACGTTCGAACCCTGAAATGCAAAAACGTGCCGCCAACGCCATTCGTGGTTTGGTTGAAAGCGACCATAATCCTATCGTTTCCATTCACGATCACGGAGCTGGAGGACACTTAAACTGTCTTTCGGAATTGGTGGAAGAAACTGGAGGCTTAATTGATTTGGATAAATTGCCTGTGGGCGACCCTACGCTCTCGGCAAAAGAAATTATTGGAAACGAATCTCAAGAAAGAATGGGATTGGTTATTGGCAAAAAAGACATTGATTTATTGCAAAAAATTGCAGATCGCGAGCGTTCGCCAATGTACCAAGTGGGTGATGTAACAGCGGATCACCGTTTTACATTCGAATCGAAAACTACAGGTTTAAAACCAATGGATTATGCGTTGGAAGATTTCTTCGGAAGTTCACCTAAAACGGTAATGACGGACAAAACCATCAATTACAATTACCCAGCATTAGAATATAATGTAAAAAATATTTCTACTTATTTAGAGCAAGTTTTGCAATTGGAAGCCGTTGCTTGTAAAGACTGGTTGACCAACAAAGTCGATCGTTGTGTGGGTGGAAAAGTCGCCAAACAACAATGTGCTGGACCATTACAATTGCCATTGAACAATTGTGGTGTAGTGGCCTTAGATTATTTAGGAAAAGAAGGAATTGCAACCTCAATCGGGCATTCTCCTATCGCCTCTTTAATTGATCCTGTAGCAGGAACGAGAACTGCGATTGGCGAGTCATTATCCAATATTGTTTGGGCACCAATAAAAGACGGATTGGACGGCATTTCCCTTTCGGCCAACTGGATGTGGGCATGTAAAAACGAAGGTGAAGACGCTCGATTGTACGCAGCCGTTGAAGCTTGTTCCCAATTTGCAATCGAATTAGGAATCAACATTCCGACTGGGAAAGATTCCCTTTCGATGAAACAAAAATATCCAAACGACGAAGTGATTGCACCGGGAACGGTAATTATTTCGGCTGGTGGAAATTGTACCGATATTCGAAAAGTGGTAGAACCCGTTTTGCAAAAAGACGGTGGCTCTATTTATTATATCAATTTATCGCAAGACGACTTCAAATTAGGAGGTTCTTCATTAGCACAAACCTTGAATGCCATAGGAAATGAAGCGCCAACAATTAAAGACGCTGCTTTTTTCAAGAATGCCTTTAATACAATACAAGAATTGATTTTGAACAATCAAATCTTGGCTGGACACGATATTGGAAGCGGTGGATTGATTACAACTCTACTCGAAATGTGTTTTGCAGATGTAAATTTAGGAGCGAAAATAGATTTCTCTGTTTTTGAAGAAAAAGACATCATTAAATATCTTTTTGCCGAAAACATTGCAATTGTTTTCCAAGCCAACGACGATGCCTTAGTAGAAAGTGTATTAAATAATAAAGGAGTTTCGTTCTATAAATTAGGAAAAGCAACTGACAATGGTATTTTAGACTTTGGCCCTTGCGGATTGGATATTGCCAAATACAGAGATATTTGGTTTAAAACCTCTTTCTTATTAGACCAAAAACAAGCCAAAAACGGAACAGCAAAAGCCCGATTCGACAATTATAAAAGCCAACCGTTAAACTATATTTTTCCAAAACATTTTACAGGAATCCTCACCCCCAGCCCCTCTCCAAAGGAGAGGGGAGCAAGACCTCAGGCAGCCATTATCCGTGAAAAAGGAAGTAATTCGGAACGTGAAATGGCAAACGCAATGTACTTGGCAGGATTTGATGTCAAAGATGTTCACATGACCGATTTGATTTCGGGACGTGAAAATCTTGAAGAAATCCAATTCATTGGAGCCGTTGGAGGATTCTCAAATTCAGATGTTTTAGGTTCTGCCAAAGGTTGGGCTGGAGCATTTTTATACAACGAAAAAGCCAAAACCGCTTTGGATAATTTCTTCAAAAGAGAAGATACTTTATCGGTTGGAATTTGCAACGGTTGCCAGTTATTAATGGAATTGGAAAAAATTAATCCAGAACACGAAGTTCACGGTAAAATGCTTCACAATGACAGCCACAAACACGAAAGTATTTTTACATCGGTGACGATTCAAGAAAATAAATCGGTGATGTTGTCTAGTTTAGCGGGAAGTACTCTAGGAGTTTGGGTTTCGCACGGTGAAGGAAAATTCAATTTGCCAATGGGTGAAGAAAATTATAACATCGTCGCGAAATACGGTTACGAAAGTTATCCTGCAAATCCTAATGGTTCCGACTTTAATACCGCAATGCTTTGTGACACAACAGGTCGTCACTTGGTAATGATGCCCCACATTGAGCGTTCTACGTTTCAATGGAACTGGGCTTATTATCCAAAAGATAGAAACGACGAAGTTTCTCCTTGGCACGAAGCCTTTGTAAATGCTAGATTGTGGATTGAAAAAAACTAGATTTTTAGTAATTTATATAGAAAGCGTTTTCGAAAGAGAGCGCTTTTTTTATGAAATATTTATTTGTATTTCAAAAGTTAAAAATAAAATATTGGGATTTAAATGATGCATAAATTAGGTTTCCTATCGGTCATTAAAAAAATACAAAAATCTATTTTGGACAAAATCATCTCTAATGCTGAGTTTTAGTTAAAACCTCAATTAATTATCTATTAAAAATTCAAAATAGTTTAAAATAAATACTAAACTTGTCTTTTGTTTATATATTTAGCTTTTATTTGTATCAATGAATACCATTTTTTATCGTTTTAAAAAGTATATCCAAATAAATAGATCCAACTTCGTTAGACAGTTTTATTGAAAAAATAATTATTCCTTAGTTAAAATAAACCTAATCAATATGAGTATTTCAACAATAAACAAGTCAATTTTTAATTCTATGTTTATTATTATTGGATTTTTTTTCTTCAACAGTTCTTTTGCCCAAACGGAATTTTTCAATTCTAAAATTGAATTTTCAGATACTCAATTATCCAATTTCTATTCTTCATTTAGCATCGATAGTTCCCAAGTTTATTTTATTGCCAATGATTATAACATTTATGCTTACGACAAAAAAACAGGAACTTTAAAATGGAAACAGTATCTGGCAAACAAAACCAATACTTCTCCAAAAGTGTTTCAAAATTCGATTCTAGTCACTAAACATTTGGAAGAAAATTTAAACAGAACCATCCAATTGAATGCTAAAACTGGCAATACTATTCAAACCTTAAAAATTGATGCCTTAGAAACCAATCCATTTTTCAAAAATTCAATACTGTATTGCGCTGCTATTGCGCCCGAAATTGGGGGAGCAATTCTCGCGTATGATTTGAAAAATAATACTATTGTTTGGCAAAAATTTATAGCCCACGGCTCCTCTAGTCAACCGTATTTTTTTGATAATAAAATCGTTGCTAATGCCGAAGGAGACAACTGGTTTGAAATAGACTACAACGGAAAATTAATAGATACCGCTTGCGCCAATAAGGCAAATATTTATGCGGAGGATATTAAGTGTGTTAAAAATTACCGCTTTTTAACCCACGATAAAAAAGAAATTACCGAATCATTTTTACAGAAAAACATAAACTATACAATAGATCTTATATTTGAATATCAAGAAAATAACACTTTTATTCTAGGAAATGAAACGGTACTTATTTTGGGAAACAAAAAGAAAATACAAAGTAAAATTGAACTTGCCGAGTTGCTTCCCGATATTCTCGCTGACCAAAATAGCTTTCGTAAAATAGTTAAAATAGAAAAAAATACAATTTGGTTTTTCTATGAAAACAATATGGTAGAATATGATTTTAAAATGAACAAAACCCTAAAAACAATTGACTTCTCAAAATGGAATCCGCATCAAGTTATTTTAGATAATGATATTTTATGGTTGATTTCTAGTAGTGATGGACAGTTGTATGGAATTAAAATAAATTAGGAAACCAAATTTTATAAATATGAATAAATTTAATTTAAAACAACAATTATGAAAAAACTATTCACCATTTGCTTTATTATAGCAACAGTCTTTACTGCAAATGCTCAAACTTTTAATGCCAAAGATTTAGATGGAATGTGGGAACGTAGTGATGGAGTACGCATCAGTATAAGCGGTACAGCAGTATTCGCTGATGGCAGTATTGCCTTAATATTTGCTGTAGGAAACAGCGGATGGCCTGAAAGCGTTATTCAATATAATTCTAAATTCAAAAACATTAAACACAAAGAAAATAATACTTGGACAGCCAGCAACTTTGCCTATTCCAGAGAAAAGAAAACATTCATCTCTAGCGGAAATACAGTCTTGATTATGAACGATGATAAAAGCGATTTCAAATGCGGAGGTTATACATATTATCGAAAATCATTAATTCATTAACTAATTTATTATATCAAATCTTTTCAACTTATTCTAGCCCAAAAACAAAACCTAAACACTATGAGAAAATTCATCTTCACGCTGCTAATGCTATCTACCACGATACTTTTTGCTCAAAATGCCTATATTGAAGTAAAAGGCGAACCTAATCTATCTGTCTATTTAAATAGTAATTTCAAAGGAAAAACCACAGTCGATTTAGGGGGTTATATTATTGAAAATGTAACACCCGGCAAAAATTTAATCAAAATTGTAAAAGACGGCTTTATACCCTTTGAAGAAACAATTACAATTAAACCAGGAGAAGTTTTCGCCTATAAAGTAAAACCTTTTGTCAAAAACCAAGTTACAATATCTGAATCAGGCAACACTGGGGAAACTGATAAAAAAGCCGCCGTTGAAACTGGGAAACTCGTTATCCAATCGGTTCCCATTAATATAAAAATTACAATTCCTTCGATTGATGGTGTTTCTAATACAACTAAAACAAAAGACGAATGGATTGTTGACAACATTTCAGAAGGAAGTCGTGAAGTCACATTTACGTATAATAAAAAAATCATTAAAAAATCTTTTGAAATTATAGGAGGAGAAACCACCTCCCTCTTTATAAATATGTTAAATGGAGATTATAAAACAAGAAACACTATTGAAGATAGAATTAAGGTCTCTGCTTTTATAGATAGTATTTCTAATGTTTACAAATCCAATCCAAAATTGAAAAGAGAAGATTTTAAAAATAATAATGCAAAAACAACAAATCAATCAATAAACATATTAACATCGGGCTTAGTAGGTGCTTTCATTGCAAAACCAGCAAAGACCGAAACACCTGCTGAAATTAGTTTAGACAATAATAATGCGCTTGAAAAGTATGGTTATAGTATTTTAATTTCCAAAAAAAACAGGATTGAAGTTACAAATCAATACAACAAAATAGTAGCAGAAATTAAAAATTTCCCTGAAATTTATAGAACCATTGGTGCTGCAGAAGCAATAATCACTGATTTTGATGTACGGGTAAAATTTAGTTTAAGCAGTAAAAAACTTTTTATCTTATTTGAATCCTTGAGATAAGACTAAAATAATGACACAACAAAACCGCTTTCAAGACCAAAATTTAACGAAATATGATTTCTACAAAGAAGTTTGGGTTGTTTGTCCTTCTTGTGAAAAAAAAGCAATTGCCAAAGTTGATTTTGAAATTAAACTTGCTAGACTTATTTGTATTAATTGTGGTTTGAGCAAAGAAACTACTATACAAATTAGTAAAAATGCATCATTAGAAATGGCTGCAAATATTTATTTTAATGCTGAATTATGGCTAAAAGCACCTTTCAAGAATGACGTTTTTTGGGCATACAACGACAAACATTTGGAGTATTTAGAACGCTATATTTCGGCAACTTTGCGGGAACACAAAGACCGAACCCATTTTACAATTTTGGAAAAACTGCCAAAATTTTACCACGAAGCTAAAAACAGAGAAGGATTATTGAAAATAATTGCGAAGTTAAAACACAAATGATAAAATAAATACAACGTGACAATTGTGTTCTTAATGCTATAAAACTATAACCACCGATCTGAAAAGTCTCTGACTTTGAGGACACAATTTGCAGACTTTTCCTAAAGAAAAGTTGTAAATTCGGTTTTGGTTAAATTGGTTTTTGGTTGGTTCTTTACCATTAAACGGTGGTTACTTTGTTAGTACTTTCAACCAATAGTAATTATATTTAAATCATAAAAAACGAAACAGTCCAAGATGAACTTATATGATTTCGAACAAAATTTCGGCAACTATTATCCTCCAAAAATTCTGGTCGATTTGCTGGATTTTCAAAATAAATATTATAATTATGCAAAAGGATTTGGTCTTTTTGGGGAAGGAACGTTAGCCATTCAACATTTATCAATAACTTCTGAATTTCTGGAGAGATTACTATGTTTTGCCAATGATGAAAAGGGTTCAACCTTTGCGTTTTGGGAGGATAGTACAAAAAAAGACATCAAAGAAATGCCTATAATTATCATTGCCGATAAGGAAGGAATCCATATTGTGGCAGAAAATATTAAACAATTGTTGCAATTACTCTCTTGTGATATTGCCATTTCAGTAAACAGAGACAAAGCCTATTTCAACAAAGACATAGCAAATCATACAAAAAGTTTGCATCATGATATTTTTATTCAATGGCTTAAAGAAAATTATCAAATAGAACCAAATAACAATCCAAACCAAATCATAGCAACCGCACAAAATAAATACAAAACTGACTTCAACAATTGGTTACAAAACTTTGTAAAACAAAAATCATAATAATTATATGAGTAAGTTTCTAATCGCTTTTATGTTCCTATTCTGCAATTTAGTAAATGCACAAGAAATTCCTGAATTCAATAAACATCATGATTCCATTAATTCTATACTTTCACAAAACCAATTAGCCTATTATGTTGGGGATGGAAAAGGAGCAACAAATAGCAAAATGAAAGTAATTAGCGTTGCATATTCTGGCACAGTCCAAGTTTATGATAGCATTTGTACTTTACATCAAGCCAACAAATGTGTTTGTCAAAAACAAATTCCTTCCTTTAACTTGCTTGATGTATGTAATTGGGAAATTCAAGAAGGTTACGTATTTTTAAGAGATAAAGAAAATCAAAGCATTGGTCGTATTTACGGATTAAAAAGAGATGATTTACAACAATTGAAAACACAATTTGATTCACTCCGTTTATGGTGCAGTTCCTTTATTGACAAAGAAAAAAAAGTCAAAAAAGAGTTCATAACAAGAAGAGATGCCTTACCGGATTCGAAAATAACTAAAAAAAAAATAGCTGCTGAAAAAGAAGCTATAAAAGCACTTGAAAATCAAAAAAAATAATTCAATATAATAATGTTAAATTTTGGATGAACATACATTAAAATCAAATCTTATAACATAGAAAAAGCGCCTCTTTCGAGACGCTTTTTTGGATTAAAGGCGGGTTTTAGATTAAAATCTGTAACCTACCGTTGCTTGATACCACATGTTTTTATAACGTGGTGTTGAAGAATTTCCGTCACCTTCGTTGGTTTTAACATCCCAACCGGCTCTCATTCCAAAAACCAAACTGTCAATGTTAATATCAACTCCACCAGTTAAAGCCATAATGTTTTTATTAATATCATTATTGTCAAACTCTTGTTGTTGTGTTGAACTAATAGTTCCACCAGTGAATTCATCTCTTTGTTCTACTAAATAGGAGAATTGAGGTCCAAATAACAAGGTCAGCTGTTCAATTGGTTTCACCGCAAATAAAAGGGGAACATCAATAAAATCAGTTGTTCTGGTCATACTATAAGTACTTCCTAAAAATGTTCCAGAAGATTTGAACCCTTTTTGAGAAAACAAAATCTCTGGCTGGATTCCAATGAATTTTCCGAATGGAATAGCAACAAAACCTCCAATTGCAAATCCAAATTTAGAATCGGCAACAAAATCATTACCTTGTTCATCATAAACATTTGAATAATTAGCACCACCTTTAAATCCGAAAGACAATGCTTCACGATTGTCAGTTTTAGTAGTAGATTGTGCATTAAAATTTGATACTGTAAAAGCAACGAATGCAATCATTAAGATTACTTTTTTCATTTTTTTTAATTTAAGTTATATGCTCATTATTAATTATGATGCAAAGATGGCATTGTATAGAGGAAAGTAGCTTACAGAATCTTTGGTAAAAGTTGTATAATTGCCACTTATACTTGATAAATGTTAAGAAAAACCAAATTTATTTTGGCTTAAAATATTTGGAAATGGGATTTTTTGTTTGGAGAAAAAGTGAAAATTTAAAACCTATTTCTCCTTACATTGCTTATGAAAATTAAGGAGCTTACGACAAAAAAAATCATAAATATCTCATTAAAAAAACAAGTTAATTAATTTAATCTCCTTTTTTCATTAAAATTATTATATAAATCATATTTTTTACTAATTTGCGACAAATATTAACGAACTCAAAATGACTAATATCACCAGATTATTTGATTTTCCTTATTTCCAATTAGAGCATTATAATATTCCGGATGCCTTGGTTACCAAGTATAACGGTGTTTGGGTTAAAACTTCCACCGGAGAATATCTTGCAAAAGCAAATGCAGTTTCTCGTGCATTATTGCGATTGGGAATTAAACAAGACGATAAAATAGCCCTAATTTCCACCAATAATAGAACCGAATGGCATATTATGGACATTGGAGTTTTGCAAGTTGGCGCACAAAATGTACCAATCTATCCTACAATTTCCGAAACGGATTACGAATACATATTGAATCATTCCGGTTCAAGTTACTGTTTTGTTTCCGATGCCGAGGTGCTGCGAAAAGTAAATCTTATAAAACAAAATCTGCCTAATCTAAAAGAAGTGTTTTCGTTTGATGACATCGAAGGTTGCAAAAATTGGAAAGAATTGCTTGTCCTTGGCGAAGACCAAAGCAATCAAGATATAGTCGAAGACAGAAAAAACAACGTCAAACCAGAAGATTTAGCCACCATAATCTACACTTCAGGAACTACTGGAAAACCAAAAGGCGTTATGCTTTCGCATAAAAATATTGTGTCCAATGTCTTGGATAGTGCCTCAAGAATTCCTTTCGAGAAAGGAAAAAGTCGAGCTATGAGCTTCTTGCCTATTTGCCATATTTTCGAAAGAATGATTTCGTATTTATACCAATATTATGGCGTATCTGTTTATTTTGGAGAATCCATCGATAAAATCAGTGACAACATCAAAGAGGTGAAACCCACCGTAATGACTGCCGTTCCAAGGCTTATTGAAAAAATATACGATAGCATCTATTCTAAAGGTTTGCAGTTGAAAGGAATCAAAAGAAAATTATTCTTTTGGGCAATCGATTTAGGATTGAAATATGAACCGTATGAGGCCAACGGATTTTGGTATGAAACTCAATTAAAAATAGCCCGAAAACTCATCTTCAGTAAATGGAGAGAAGGCTTGGGAGGCAATTTGGATTTATTGGTTTCAGGAAGTGCGGCTTTGCAGCCAAGACTTGCCAGAGTATTCGCAGCTGCACAAATTCCGGTAATGGAAGGCTATGGATTAACCGAAACTTCACCTGTAATCGCGGTAAACGACACCCGAAATCACGGTTTTAAAGTTGGAACAGTAGGCAAAGTAATCGATAATGTAGAAGTAATTATTGCCGAAGATGGAGAAATCCTTTGCAAAGGACCAAATGTAATGATGGGTTATTTTAAAGACGAGGCTTTAACAAGTCAAGCAATTCACGACGGCTATTTTCACACGGGCGATATAGGTGAATTTGACAGCGAAGGATTCCTTAAAATCACCGATCGCAAGAAGGAAATGTTTAAAACTTCGGGAGGGAAATATATTTCGCCCCAATTATTGGAAAATGCGATGAAACAATCAAGATTCATTGAGCAAATTATGGTTATTGGCGATGGACAAAAAATGCCGGCAGCTTTCATTCAACCCAACTTTAATTTTGTTAAAGAATGGGAAAAACTCCACGGAATTACGGTTGGTACAACTAACGAAGAAATAATTTCAAATCCTAAAGTTATTGAACGCATTCAAGACGAAGTAGATATTTTGAATGAAAAATTTGGAAATTGGGAAAAAATCAAACGCTTTCAATTGACTCCTGATGTATGGTCTATAGAAGCTGGTCACCTCACGCCTACCCTAAAATTGAAACGAAAAATTGTGATGGAAAAATATATTGATTTGTTCCATAAAATCTACAATTAAAAATACCATTGACAAAAATAGCCTAAAGTTTTGAGTTATACATATTTATCTAAAGTTATGAAAATCAAAATTTAGTTGTTTTTGTAATTGGTGTTTTATTATTAAATCGATACAAAAAAATCCAGAAAATACCATAAAATCAAAATACGAGGGCTTCTCTAAACAATTGCTGCAAAATATGACACAATGAATCTGGAACACATAGTATGGATTTCAGAAGAGATACAAAAGGGACACTTTTTATTCGGCGGAAAAAAAGTTATTGCTACCAATACGATGATCAAAAAACCTATTTTCTAGGTTAAATAAAATTTTTGATAGACGTTGATAATGACAGTTTCAAATAATAATAATAATAATAACCCGTTGGGTGCAATTATTTAAAGTAAAAAATATTGAATAAATATTGGTCAAGATACTGAAATTCAGTATCTTGAAGTCGACAAACAAACCAA
>Ga0209284_10005283_pt1 | contig 13544 bp, 8 predicted proteins | sample FRY03_FD_187211 | JGI IMG/M metagenome (GOLD analysis project Ga0209284, IMG submission 187211) | Freshwater microbial communities from Lake Fryxell liftoff mats and glacier meltwater in Antarctica - FRY-03 (SPAdes) (version 2) | ecosystem: Environmental > Aquatic > Freshwater > Ice > Glacier... | reverse complement strand
GAAAATATTAAGGAATACTGTTGCCGATGTTTTCTAGTTTTGTGGGACTTTTGAAATATTGATTCAGAGCATCGCGGATTACCTGTGCCTGCGAAATGTGCCTCATTCGAGAGACTGATTGAACACGGTGTTGCATAATCGGGCTATACCGAATACAAATGCGAGGAGATTTTGTAATTTTCAAGATGACAATATATTCCCACACGAAAACACACACGGGCGCAACTCCTAGCAAAATCGTCAAAAACTGCTGTCGAACCGTCAAATCAGGAGAGGTGATATACGTAAAAGAGCGATTTCGTCCGACTTAATGTCATCGATAAAGCGAAATCAAACACGCTGTAAAACTGATATCACTGGATTTGTCATGTTTTGGATAAATCGAAATGAGTTTGGCGAATCTCGCTGTTCGCCACGTGCCTGCTCGGACTTGACCAAGTACGGCTGAAAGTTCAGCGGGACTGTGGACGCTCGGGTGTCGGCGACAAGGTCATAGCGGAGGGTGTGCATGCGCCGCTATTCAATTGTATATACAAGGGTTTGGCGATATACCCATTTTAATTGGCACATAAAAGTGTGTGCATGGTGGGTGAGCAGGTGGCCCGTACGGCTGGAGGTTGCCCAGGACATGGGTCGCGTTACAACTGTGTCTTGTCTGGTAATGGTGTGTTTTAGCCAGCGGCAAGTCCGAGCGAACTAATGCTCTGCTTGAGTCTCTCGATGGCGAGGAGTACGCCCATAGCTTCCGAGACGCCGTCCATAGAGCTGACCTGCAACTAACAAACGGGAAATGGTCGAACTTTTAGTCCCTACCTTCGATGAAGCACGTCCAGAGCCGACTGACCTGAAGACGAAATTCATCCTCAACTACTCGGGTAGCGTTAATATTGTTACGCAATTTATTATTCGCAAACGGAGGTTTCCTGTTGGCTTTAAAATTTGGACTTGGGGCCGAGTTGTCGATGATTCAGGTACGTTTAAAAAACCAAGAAGTAGTCTGGTTCGAACCCGCCAATGGACTCTCAGCGATTTATGGTCTAAACGGAACCGGCAAGTCGACGATAATTAATGCTCTTAAGAATTTGTTCAATGAAAATCGAGATATTAAAGCCGAGATAGATAGAGCCAATACTGAGAATGTTCGAGGATTTATTGAATTCAGCATGCCAATATGGGGGCTTGATTGGATTTGTAGGTTAGCCCACAACTACGAATATTTTATTGATACAGGTAAGTACCTCAGTAGTGCGGTCTATTTCGAATCAGCCATTTCGCGCGATACAAATTTTCGAAAAAATGGTTTCAACTTTTCAAAAAAAGATAGTAGACACTTCAGTAATGCAGTCTATAGCCCTGAAGTTTATGGCGGTGAAGCCTCTCGAATTGAGTTTTGGAATAAATTTGAGAACGAATGCAATGAATTTAAGGTTAATAGTATTGTTGTTCCAGAAATGCGTGACATCTTTTTTATGGACGAACTTCTGTACAGCAACAGTTTTCGGCGGCTAGATGAAATAGGCAGATTATTTGATGCGCTGCGTGAGAACACGATATTCACTTACGGCCATACACCTCTGAGTGGTATAACCACAGTAGACGCTAATGAAATTCTCAAGGCATTCAGTGTCGGATTTGAATTCGCAGAAGACACGTTTGACGATAGAGCCTTTCCGAATACGAGTTGGTCTGAGATATTGAAACTTGAAGTCTTTGCGTTAGCAAAGGAAATATATGATGGATTAACCAGCAGGTTGAGTGACTGTGGGTTCATAGAGAGAGATGATTTTTATGAAGAATATGCCGATGACGTGGTGCTCGCCGACCTCATCCCCAACGCGTACGCGTTTTTTGGCAGGATTTTGAAGGCTGTTTTTGACGATTTAGCAATTCCAACATTTTGGTTTGAACCCAACAACCTTAAGAATACATCGAGCAAATTCTCGCTTGGAATTGCTGTCGGAAAAGTAAACCAAAGTGAATCCAGTGATAACACAAATCACGAAATCCTGCGCGGCATGTTGCAGCAGCTGCAAACGGATTGCAATCTTGATAGCGATTACGGAAGGGCTCTAACGTACCTAGTAGTCAACTGTGAATTCGTAGGCGGCATCTTAGAAGGGCGAGGGGCTGATTTGGACAATTTTCATTCTTATTTGTCTAATCCGCATTATGTCAGTATAGGAACATTTGCGGGTTGCGCATTTTTAGACGACTTACCGTTTCGAACAATTGACCTTGATGCAAATGTCAATCTAGACAAAGTTGCGCAACAGACCGTAAAAAATGTAATTAACGAGTCGGCTCGTTGGAGCCTCATGTTTTCGTTTGAGGGTGACGAGAAAGAGTTCGACCTTGATGCTTCGTTGTTGGGCGAGTTGCAAATACGAGTTGACAGAATAACTGTCTTTCTTCAGTCGCTAGAAATAGGAATTTCTAGATGTGTAATAGACATTTCTAAAGATTTGGTAGACTGGATTGATGGGATACCGGCAACAGTAAAGTTTTTTACTGAAGGAAACCACCCATCTCCAATTTCAATACACGGACTCAGTTCAGCACAGCAGTATTGGGTGAATGCGGCATTCTTATTATTTGGAGAATCGAGTGATGAAAAAACGAACATTATTTTGGCTGATGAACCAGAAAAAAGTTTACATACGCGAGCGATTATTCGCGTGTTGGATGCACTCGTAAAATTTGGAGATTCGAGTGTGATTGCTACACACTCAACAATAGTTTTTCGGTTGCCCGATGCAAGACTGTTACACCTAGAACGCGGGCACGACGGATACTCTCGACTGGGCGAGCCATGGTTGGGAGATGATATTGAGAATGCTGCAAAACGACTAGGAACTTCAACCTTTGAGTTGTTTTCGTTTAAGCGTGCATTTGTTGTGGTTGAGGGAGCCCACGATGTCGCGATTGTAGAAGGACTAGCATCCTTGAGTTTTAACGGTCGTCTTGCTGACAAACTGCTTATTGTGCCCGCACGTGGAATTAAAAATGTGGCGACCGTTGCTGATTCCGTTGTTGTAACCGATTTTACGGTATTGCATGTGTTAATTATTTTGGATAACGGTCGTACTGCGGCATTGCAAGAAATTGTTCGAAGGGCCAGAGAATCTCTCGACTCAGGCGCGTCGGCAACACAAACCATTACTCAAAGTGGCTTGCATGAATTTTCAAAAGATGCCACATTCGAGGAGAGGGTTACTCTTGATTTAATACAACGTGCAATTCACCGACGGATGCTTCACCGACTGCACTTTTTTGCATTACCCACCAGAGATATCGTTGACTTACTTCCGGTGAGCTCCTTTGGTCTTACGAAATCTTGGGAAGAATTACGTGCCGAGCATCATCGGCAATCAAGAGGGAAGAGTTTTAAGGAATGGTTAAAAGAGGAATACCAAGTGTCAATTTCAACAAAGACGGTCAAGAAGGCTTTTGATTCACTTGACAACATAGATGGTCCACTAAAGGACCTTCTTGACGAACTCGAAGTTGTTGCTTCTCTATCGTCACTTGATATTAATCAATAAGATTTATGGAGTTTTAATATTTTATAGCAGGTTCAGAACTTGTCTATTGTTTTTACGAATTCAATTATTTAATAATGAATGAAGCCAGGAGAATACAATTCGGAGAAGCGAAGGAGGTTCAGTAGTGGACACTTACACAGCGAAAGAACGAAAGTCTCACGCTCGACGACTACGGAAGGAACTCCCGGCCAAGATAAAGGGCTATGAGTCTAAGTTCGTGGCGAAGGATTATACAGACGAACAATTTCGGATAGCAAACGAGGAATTCTATGATTTCATATTCATGGCTTGGGAATATACCGACATAGGTAAAAAGCACTTGACAGGACATATCCGAAATGCCCAGAACGAGCGCTGGGCGGAGAATGGAGAGTTCTTCGACCAAGACCTGCTACTCGCCAAACTTCTCAAGTATCTCGAGCCAGACGCTTGCCCGCTTCTCTTTTGTCTGCTTTATCGTGATACCCGATTTTGGACCAACGGAAATCAAATGGACGACCTTTGGAGACTAATCGAGCAGTGGAGTGAGTGACTTCGAAGAGGTACTTGGAGACGAGTTCCCGAGACCGAAGCTTCTCCCACTCATAGACGGGAACCGGCTCAAAGCAAAAGCTCGACGACTCGAGCACGAACTCGAGTTCGTACTACTTGACCAAGAACGCAAAGAAGCCGGCTCGGAACCGGTACGAAGCACCGACGAACTCAAAGAGATACTCGGAAACGCTTGGGGAATAGAAAAGCTCGCCCTAGACATACTCGCCGGCGCACAAGGCCAAGACGAACAACTCCTCGACTGCCTCCTCGAATACCTCGAACCAGAAGAGAATCGACCACACCCGTTAGGACTGCTGGTAATGTCGCAAGAGTTCTGGAGAACTATCTCAGACGCTCTCGTCGAGTGGCTCTCACCGGCCTTCTACAAGGCTCTGCAAGCGAGATGCGATTTCTAATGCTTCAGATACTCCAGGCAACTAGAGACTTTAGATATCGATGGAATTTGAGGAGAAATAATGGCTCGTCGTTTTTATAAAGTGATGCTGGGTGGAGGTAGCCGTGAGGCCGACAATTGTCGAACTAACGGATACCTGGGGGCTGATTACGACGTACGAGAGGACCTATCAGGTCAACTCCCTGATAATTGGCGCGACTTCAACTCGGCATGGCTTCCTCGTTTGCTTTCGTCTCGTAACAGTAAGATTTCTGCTGGTCTTGCTGCCGGAAATCTCTGGACAGTAAGCAAAGGAATGTCAATCGGGGACATAGTCCTGAGCCCTACCGGAGTTCAGAATGAACTTGTAGCGGGGGAAATTACTGGTGACTACCACTATGTCCCAAGTGGCCCACTGCCTCACAGGCGTTTGGTTCGTTGGTTTCCTGGCATTGTGAGACGTGATGAATTATCAAGTGAACTTCGGGCATCTCTTGGGTCCGGCGGAACAGCCGTTCGTCTCGATAGTCACGAGGTTGAAATACTTCGTGCTATTGGCGAAGTGCCTCCGCATTCACCGATTGTGTCAACTGACGCTTCCATCGAAGATGCGACGCAGTTCGCAATGGAAAAATACCTTGAAGAGTTCCTTGTTCAAAATTGGGGGCAAACCGAATTGGGCAAGGAATACGACATCTACACTGAAGATGGCGAGCAGGTAGGTCGGCAATATCAAACCGACACTGGTCCAATGGACATCTTGGCTATCAGCAAAGATAAATCAAAACTTCTAGTCGTTGAATTAAAGAAAGGTCGCGCGAGCGACAGCGTTGTGGGCCAAGTACAGCGATACATGGGTTATGTCCTGGAAGTTTTAGCAGAGACAAACCAAGAAGTTCACGGGGTCATTATCGCTTTAGAAGATGACTTACGTATCAAGCGCGCTCTTAAAGTAACAAAAAACATTGATTTCTACCGTTACATCATCAATTTCAAATTAGAGCGAATTAATCAATAAAAAAGCTTTTAATTTTGAAGGAGAAATATAAAAATGTCGCTATCTAATGATGAGCTGAGCAAACTGTGGGACAGCGCGAACCTGCTCCGTAAGAATCTCGACGCTGCCGAATACAAGCACATCGTGCTCGGACTCGTGTTTCTCAAGTACATCTCCGATTCATTTGAGGGTCGCCGAATCGAACTCGAATTGGAGTTCGCCGACAAAACAGGGCAGCGATACAAAGCAAAGCCTGACCGTCGCGCGGCCGCATTGGAAGAGCGTGACTATTACAAAGAAGTCAACGTTTTTTGGGTTCCGAAAGAAGCACGTTGGGCGGCTTTACAGGCAAACTCAAAACAACCGAAGATTGCCGAAATGATTGATGAAGCGTTGCGGGTGATTGAACGCGAGAACCCGAAGCTTGAAGGCATCCTTGAACGAAAGTACTCAGATGCAAAACTGAGTCCGGCTGAATTAGGTGCAGTCGTTGACCTGGTAGGAAAAATGACATTTGATAAAGGTCGCGCGGGAGCCTCAGACACTCTCGGCCAAGTTTATGAATACTTCCTCGGCAAGTTTGCTTCTGCTGAAGGAAAACTTGGCGGCCAGTTCTACACAACTCCATCCATCGTGAGAACGTTGGTGGAAGTTCTGCAACCCTTAAAGGGTCGCGTATATGACCCATGTTGTGGGTCCGGCGGCATGTTTGTACAAAGCGAGAAATTTGTGGAAGCCCATGGAGGTTCTCTCGGAAGCATCGCTATCTATGGACAGGAATCGAATCCTACGACGCGTCGCCTTGCAGCGATGAACCTTGCAATCCGTGGAATTGACTTTGACTTGGGAAAGACCTACGCAGACACGTTCTCTAAAGACCAGCATCCCGACCTTCGCGCTGATTTCATATTGATGAATCCGCCATTTGGTAACAAGATTTCGTATCCCAAGAGTGACCTTCTTGATGATGTGCGATGGAAGAAGTACGGCATACCGCGTGAGAAGCCCGCGAATTTCGCGTGGATGAGTCACGCAGTACATCACCTTGCGCCCAAAGGACGTGCCGGCATAGTGATGGGCCGAAGTTCTGTTTCGTCAGCCCAGGACACCGATGGTGATATCAGAACAGCATTCTTGGATGATGACATTGTGGAATGCATCATTGACATGCCTGGCCAGTTATTCTTCAACGTTCAGATTCCGTGCACTCTTTGGTTTTTCAACAAAGACAAATCGAGGTGGAAGAACCAGCGCGGCAATCAGGTTCTCTTCATTGATGCCGGAAAACTTGGCTCGCCAATTTCTCGAAACCAGATTGCATTTTCTGATGAAGACATCCACAAGATTGTCTCTACTTTTGACGCTTGGGCAGACGGTGAGTACGAAGACATTGACTGGTTCTGTAAAACAGTAGACCGAGAAACCATCCGGGCGAAAGGCGACGTCCTATCACCCGGTCGTTACATTGGCACAGAAGTAGAAGAGATAGATGACGGAACATTCGAAGAACGGATGCATACTCTTACCACGACCCTGGGCGAACAGTTGCTTGAATCACAATCTCTTAACGAACAAATCAGAACGCAATTAAAGGCAATTGGTTATGGGATTTAGAACGGAACCGCTCGGGAATCATATCACTTTAAAGAAAGGACTTAGCTACAAAGGCGAGAGTCTCGTTGACGTGTCTGATGTTGGATTGCTCACAATGGATGCCTTTATAACGGGTGGTGGATATAAACGTCACAGTGAAAAACCTTATGCGGGCGATTTCAAACCTGAATTTTGTGTAGAGCCTGGTGACGTACTCCTTGCGATGACCGAGCAACAAGAAGGACTTCTAGCGTCACCTCTACTGATACAAGAAGATTTAGGCGGATACCGCGAACTTGTTTATTCTTTAGATGTTGCGAAAATCGTCCTGAAATCAGGAATGATTCTTCCAGAGTTTGTCTATAACTTTTTCCGAGTGCCCATCAACCGGAAACGAGCTGCGTTTGGAGACACGGGAACAACCGTCCAGCGCCTTCCTTACGAAGTCGTTTATGAGCAAATGGTCCAAGTACCTTCAATCGAAGAACAAGAACTCATCAATACCTTTATCGCAACAATCGACCGCAAAATCCAACTAAATGCGTCAATGGCGGAAACGCTCGAAAATATTGCACAGTCGATATTCCGTTCCTGGTTCGTAGATTTCGACCCAGTGAAAGCGAAGATTGCCGGGGAGAAGCCAGTCGGTATGGATGATGCGACTACCGCATTGTTTCCTGACTCCATGGAGGATTCAGAGCTTGGTTTGATGCCTAAGGGTTGGAGCGTGCGAGCACTAGGGCAAGTTTTAGATTGTAAAAAAGTGACTGTTAAAGCGAGCAAGGAGACCGAATCTTGTCCGTATATACCTATCGACCAAATAGACCCGCAAAGCATCTTTTTGCGACAATCAGCGCCAGGTTCCGAAGCACGTACAAGTTTGCTGAGTTTCCTCAAGAACGACATACTTTTTGGTGCTATGCGTCCATACTTCCACAAGGTTGTACTAGCCCCATTTGATGGAACAACTAGAACAACAACATTGGTGTTGCGCTCGAAAGTAGAAGCAAACCTTTCATTCGCACTTTTTACTGTCTTCCAGAAGGATTTTGTTTCGTACGCAACCAATCATTCGCAGGGTTCAACTATTCCTTATGCTGTCTGGGCCGGTAGCCTAGAAAATTATCCCGCTGTAACGCCGAGTGCAGAAGTCGCGACAGTCTTTAATGGACTTGTGCTTCCTTTGATTAATTTTGGCTACGGGCTAATCGCAGAAAATACGACTCTTGTGGAACTACGAGATTCTTTACTTCCTCGCCTAATTTCTGGCGAGTTGCAGATTCCTGAAGAGATGTTGGCATCGTGATGGTTGCATTAAACGAGGACGCATATGAAGTTCAGTGCATTGAATGGTTGAAGAATATTGGTTGGAGTTATCTGCATGGTGGGGTGATTGCTCCTGAGGGGACTGCGCCGGAGCGCGCGTCGTATAACGATGTCATTTTGGTGGACCGGGTAGAGGAGTCACTTGCCCGTATCAACCCGGGAGTTCCACGAGATGTTTTGCGGCGTGTGCGGCAGTTGCTTGAGTCGCCTGGTGAGACTGATGTTTTGAAAGCAAACGAGTTAATTCATCAATGGTTTGTCGAGGGCGTACCGATGAAGGTGCGCGATGCGAGTGGGGAAGAAAAGACTCGCCGTATCTCGTTAGTCGATTTTGAAAACCCATTGAATAATGACTGGCTTGCAGTGAATCAGTTCAGTGTGACGGGCCCTAATAACACTCGCCGACCTGACATTGTTCTCTTCGTCAACGGCATTCCTGTTGTTGTTATTGAGCTGAAGAACCCAGCGGATTTAGAGGCAGATATTTGGGATGCGTACAACCAGTTGCAGACCTATAAGGAACAGATTCCTCGTTTGTTCTATACGAATGCATTGTTAACGATTGCTGATGGCGCAGATGCACGTATGGGCAGCTTGACGGCCGATAAAGAACGTTACTTGCGTTGGCGCTCCATTGATGGCGAGTCTCGTGACCCTCATGGGGCGTTTGGTCACGGGCTCACCATGATTGAAGGGCTATTTACGCCTGCACACATTTTGGAGATGTTGCGTTATTTCACCATTTTCCAACCGATAGGTGGACAGACAGTGAAAATTGTGTGTGCATATCACCAGTTCTTTGCCGTGAAAAAGGCTTATGTTCGCGCACTGTCTGCAAGCACCGAAGGCGGTGATGGTCGCGGTGGCTTGATGTGGCACACGCAAGGCTCGGGAAAAAGTATCGAGATGGCATGTCTCGCTGGGATGCTTGCAACAAGCACTGCATTACAGAATCCAACAATTGTGTTGGTCACAGACCGCAAAAATCTTGACCATCAGTTGTATGACACGTTCGTGGCTGCGAAGGCTTTGTTGCGACAGGACCCTGAGATGGCTGACTCACGGTCAGATTTACGCGACAAGATTGGTTCTCGGCCCGCTGGTGGTGTGGTTTTTACCACTATTCAAAAATTCAGCTTGGAAGACGGGGAAAAGTCGTTTCCTGTGTTGGCTGACAGGCGAAACGTATTCGTGTTCACCGATGAGGCACATCGAAGCCAATACGGCTTTACTGCACGACTGGACAAGAAAACAGAGTCATTTAAGATTGGGTACGCCCAACATTTGCGTGATGCACTTCCGAATGCGACGTTTTTCGCGTTCACAGGCACCCCTATTGCTTCAGCGGACCGTGATACGCGGCAAGTCTTTGGCGATGAAATCGACGTTTATGACATGCTTCAGGCCAACGAAGATGGTGCGACAGTACCGATTTTCTATGAAAGCCGCCTAGTCGAAATTGACTTGTCGGATGCTGCTCGTAAAGAACTTGATGACCTAGCCGACGAACTCGTGGAGGATGAAGAAGAGAACGTACAAGCCAGGTTCAAACAACGTTGGGCAGAACTTGAAAAGATTGTTGGTGCGAAACCGCGTTTAGAAAAGATTGCCGCCGACTTGGTGCAACATTTCGAGGACCGCTGTAAGTCGCCAGAACTTGCTGACGGTAAAGCAATGATTGTCGGCATGAGCCGCCATATTTGTGTGGACCTGTACGACGAGATAATCAAGTTACGCCCGCAGTGGTATAGCGCCGACCACCGTCAAGGGGCAATCAAGATTGTGTTCCACTCATCAGCATCTGACGATGAAAAGATTCGCCCTCATGCATATGGGGCGCAACAGAAACGTGACTTAGAGAATCGATTTAAGGACTCGAATGATTCGCTAAAGATTGTGATTGTTCGCGACATGTGGTTGACGGGGTATGACTCCCCACCGTGTCACACCATGTATGTCGACAAACCAATGAAAGACCATAGTTTGATGCAGGCAATCGCACGCGTGAACAGGGTGTTCCGCGATAAGCCCGGTGGTCTCGTGGTTGATTACATCGGTATCGCTACTGAACTGAAAGAAGCGATGGGCACCTATACAGGCAAGGGCAAGACAGCCACCCCTGTCGAATTCGTTGAAGAGGCTCTCGGGGTCTTTTTCGAGAAGCTTGGAATTGTGCGTGACATGCTCAACGGTTGTCCAATCGATGGTTTTAAAGACAAGCCGTTTGAAGTCATACCCAAAGTTGCTGACTTTGTCTTGAATCTTGATGATGGAAAGCGCCGGTTTTCTGATACTGCAACTGCTCTCTCGCGGGCATATGCGCTTGTTAATAGTCAACGGGTGGCGATAGAGCATCGTGAGGAAGTGACTTTCTATCAAGCAATTCGTGTGATGCTGGCCAAGACGGAGAACGCTGAGCACAAGGTCACTGACGCTGAGCGTGAAAGACTCATCAAGCAAGCATTGAACAATGGGCTAGTGCCTCAAGGAATTGTCAATATTTTTGCCCTAGCTGGGCTTGAGTCGCCAAATATCGGCTTGTTGTCTGACGAATTCCTTGCCGGGATTGAGCATATGAAGTACAAGAATCTCGCCGTTGAAGCATTACAGCGACTTATCAAAGGTCAAATTAAGGCACGGTTTAAAACGAACGTAGTGAAAAACAGCGAGTATTCGTCTTTATTGGATAATGCGTTAGCGAAGTACCGCAATAGAGCTATCAGTACCGCTCAACTCATTGAAGAACTCATTGAGCTAGCAAAGAAGATGAATGAACAGATTCGTGCCGGCAACTCGGATGGCCTTACAGACCAAGAGGTTGCCTTTTATGACGCGCTCGAAGAAAATGAAGCAGCAGTGCGAGAAATGAAGCACGAAGACTTGGTGTTGCTCGCCCAAGAGCTCACCAAGAAAGTGAAGGCAAATCTGAAAGTGGACTGGAATATTCGTGAGCAAACTCAGGCTGCGATGCGAACCATGGTGCGCGATTTGCTTGACCGATTTGGTTATCCACCAGATTTCTCCGAGGCCGCTATCGACCTCGTTGTACGACAAGCTGTGGCATTAACCGAGGCGCTACATGACGATGCATCAGCCAACGGTTGGTCTGTCAGTGTTTGAACGCGCTTATTCGTCCGTCAGTGAGAACTACTAGTGACGGAACCAGGCCTGGATTGCCGTGAGAACTACTGAGGTCTCGCCTTACTTAATCCACATTGTTTATTAAGAACTGAAGTCTTTGACTACGAACTCCATGATGAAATAAATTAGTTAATCGTTTCCATGTAGAGCGGATTGAGGAAATAGGGCTTGGTTGAACCAAAGTTTGGGTCGCGCGGTTCGATGACGCCGTGGAATCGCACAATGTCGCCAGGGTTAATGTCTCGTATTTGTTTGACGAGTGATTCTTCGTTGGAGAACATCACAATCTCCCCGTTGCCGACATTGAGATGAATGGTTGCTTGTTGTCGGCCTCGGTTGTAATTAATTGATGGAACTTTGGTGATGTGACCTTCGGCGGTCCATTTGCACACTGACATGGTGTCTCCTGTATTTTGTTGAGGGTTATTTTGGTGGATTGATGTCGCGACTTATGAGGCCGTGTCTCCTGGCAAGTCCAATGCGGCGCGCCGCTGTTGGTATTGCAATGTTCAGCGCATCAGCGACGTGCTTTTGTACTGGGAGATTGAGTTGCCATGCCTCTAGATAGAGCTCGGCTACGTGCTCAAGGTCAAAGTCGCTGAGGACTTTTGTGCTGTCTGGACCACGGGGGCGGTGGACCTGCTGTTTGCGTGTCTGGGCAGGGTTGTAGAGCTTCTGTCGTTCGTCGTGGATGAGCTGAGCCCATGGGATGCGACGCATGAGAACAGCTTCAACTGGGGTGTCTGGGTCGTTTGGGGTAATGGTTACTGAGCGCACTTCAAGACGGTCGTTGAAGGTGTGCCAATCGAGTTCAATGGCTATTTTGCCATGTTTAGCTGTGGTTATTACGAGGTCACTTTGGGCTATTTTTTGGTTCTGGTGATACGCCATGTACAAACCATATCAATGCTTTGGCAGTGTCGCAACCCCCATTAGGGACTTTTCTTGACAGGGGCTTCTCTAAGAATAGGTGAACCGCACCGAGTTTCTTGCGGGGTTCTCCAGGGCCGCGCAGAGGGGCTGGCGCTGATGCTTTGAAGTCATTACCCGACCATGACAGCCAGATGCGTGTTGACGCACTGGGAGGCTTTATTAACCGTGTCGCTACAGCGGCGCGGAAGACCCTAATTACAAGCCTTTCGGGGACCGAACGGCACTGGTTCCTTCACTTCTAGATGAGGATGGCGAATAACGGGAAATGCGGACGTTGATATGACGCGGAAAAGGGTTGCAAACTAGTGCCCTTGACGGGTCGCCTTATTCAAGTCTTTCGCCGAACCTTCCGACCAGTCGTGTTGAAGCCGAGAACTGATGTAGCGAGTGCCGATTTCGCCTGTTTTTTTGTGAATCGATTTCCCTTTTCTCAGGTAGGTAATTTTTGTTGCTTGACCATTGACAGTTCGGGTTAGGTGACAGGGGATTGTTCGCTCAATGAGGGCGCACCAAATATTTAACGTTTGGTAGGAGAGTTGTCGGGCGTCCTCTATTCGGTTTTCATTCAATGCTCTATAGAAACGATGCGCATTGTATTCGAGTAAGGCAACTACTACGGTTGGAACGAACGCTTTCTTGGCCAATGTTATTCGGATAAATTTGTCCAGTTTTGGTGCTGGCAGAGTTTTGATTTGGTGGCTGTATTTGTTGTTGCATTTCCGACATAAACACCACACGAGGTCAAAGTGGTCGCGTCCACCCCAATGTTTTGGTGGGAAATGTTCAAGTTCTAGGGGGCCAGTAGTCGTGTGGCAGTTGAAGCATCCTTGGGCGAGTATTTCTTCTTTTTGCTCCCTTGTTAGGACACCCTTTTTCAATCTGATGGCATGTTGTTGGCGTTCTATTTTGATAGTTCTTTCAATGTTCGCTTGGCTGGCGAGCGCTCCTGACTCAGGTTCATACTTGGACAACGCTTCTCGGAGTTTTGGAACCACGAACCAGCCTTCAGGGGTCTCTACGACAAGGTCCTTTTGGGAGAGTTTTTTGAGCTTGTTAGTGACAGTCTGACGAATCATAAACATCT
>Ga0209284_10005282_pt1 | contig 13545 bp, 13 predicted proteins | sample FRY03_FD_187211 | JGI IMG/M metagenome (GOLD analysis project Ga0209284, IMG submission 187211) | Freshwater microbial communities from Lake Fryxell liftoff mats and glacier meltwater in Antarctica - FRY-03 (SPAdes) (version 2) | ecosystem: Environmental > Aquatic > Freshwater > Ice > Glacier... | reverse complement strand
AAATATAACCAGCACGTTAACTCCAACATCGGGTGGTACAAACCACATGCCATAGCTTTTTTGTGTATCATTAAATCCTTCTAAAGTAGATTTAGATCCATCGTTCTGCCCCATAAATTCAAACGGTGTATATCCAAAGAACGGACTTGCATACTTTGCAATGTATGTTTCGGCATCTTCTCCAGCTGTATTAGATTGACTTTTTAACAACTGCACTTCGAGGCCGCCCATAAAAGTAGGGTCAAGGTGACTTATTACTCTGGCCAAAAATGGACCATTGCTTAGATTATTTTTTTTACCTTCGTTTTCTGCCGACGGTCTTTGTAACTCTGCCATTAATTAGTTTCCTAGATCTCTGTAATATCTAAAACCTGTAACAGGACGAGCTTTATTAGAGGTAGTAGTTGTTTTAGCGGATGATTGCGCGGTTGTATTCGATGCTGTGTTTGGTGTCTTTATTGGAGTTGATCCACTGGCGTTATCAATGTTTGAAGTCTTAGGGGGCGCAACTTCTTTAATTTCAATAGCACTAGCATCTGTTTTACTAATAACACTAGGACTGCTTCCTTGAGAAGTTTTGCTTGCTTCTGGTCCTTGTGGTCCTGGCATTCTTAAACATTTTAATTTTTGTTTCCAAGTGCCATCTTGAAAATTGTTTTCGCACTGTACCACTCGGTATATTCCGCCAAACGGACTTTCTTTTCCTGCTACTGCAAAATCATATAACCCTGTAGTTTCGTTGACATCAGTAGGCGTTTTAAAAGTTAAGTAGATGTACACATTACCACTTTCATAATTCATTGTGCCATCGTTTGTTATTTGCGCACTCTGTGAAGATACTTCGGCAAAATAATTTCCCATGCCACTGTCGATTAGCCAATACGGATCGCCTAGTATTTCTAGATTTACTGAAATTAAATCGGCGCTGCCTCCACTAAGGAACGACTGTTGAAAGTTTTCTGCAACATTTTGTTCAACTGACTTATCGCCGGAACCACCTTTATAACCTGCTAGTAATTTAGGATTGCGCTTTGGTCTTGCTCGCCCTAATTGCGCAGCTTGTGCTTCTTGAGCTTGCCCTTTGCCAGTTTCTGTTTTTTTATTAATTTTTTCTGTTGTGCCGCCTTGGTCTTGAGTTCCTGTAGTTGCTGCATCTTTTTCCGCCTTAGGTGCTACTCCAGAATAAAATAAGTTGTTAATATCAATATCAAATTTTAATATGTCTACATTCTGTCCAGTGTATATGTATTGATATTCTTTGGCTATTTTCTTTTGCAATTCTGCATAACCAATAGGAGCGGAGCTAGGATTAGCAAAAATACTTTGATGGAGGTAATACGGAACTACTCTGTAAATTACCTTTTTAGCGTAATCACCTACGATAGGATCATAGTCTAACAGTTGTATCTGCACATCAAGTTTAAACCATTTTATATAACCTTCAGGCGTTACATTGTCAGTTTTGATTGCATCACTTGCATATTTTGAACTGAGAATGAGTTGATTGATCATCGATGTTAGTGTTTGGCCTTGGCCAAACTGAAATGCTCTTAACTTTGGATCAATAGTCATTCCGTCACGTTTAATGATTCCTGTTTTTTGATCTATCTGATCTTGAGAACGTTTAAATGCATTATTTCCACCAGTAGATTGATCAAATCCTAAACTTGCTGTTCCTATACTATTCACGGGTTTCGATGTTATGTCTTCTTTTGTTGCGGCAGAGCCGACAATCTTTTTAGGAGCTACAGCATCAGCTAGATCAACTGTTGCTGTTTTTACGGTGTTAGGCGACCCTGTAGACGAATACATAATTCCAGAAATTTTTGGAAATTCTATATAGTATTGATCGGCAACACCTATTCGACCTTCCTTTTTTAATTTTTCTTCGTTTGCATTTAACACGCTGGCCAAACTAGACTTTCCTGTACTAAGAAGTTCAGATACATTGCCGAGGCCTCCGGTGTCTCCAGTTATTTTTAAATCACTGTAGGATACGTTGGTCGAATCAGAAAATCCTTGATGATTATAAGGAATAGCTTCTACTTTATAATTACTTCCGCCTTCTGTAACATTAAACTTCATCGAAGTTAATTTTAATGTAAAGAATTTAGGCTTGACTGTTTTAATTACTTGACCTAACTCGTCGTATCCCTGTATATCCATTCTCAACACATATGGTGCGTTATCGAGATAACTTAGATACCCTGCTTGCACAGCAGCAACTTGCATACTCTGCAATAGTAATCCCATTGAATAAGGTTCATATATATCAAAACTAAATTTGATAGCGTTGCTGTTACCTGTTTTAGCACTTGCTCCGATAATACAGTTCATCTGAAAATTATTAATATGGTATTCTGGAACACCGTATGCGGTTGCTACTCGTTGACTATCAAATCTTCCGCCGCTCGCAAAAACTATATTTTTTAAATCTTGAGGACTGTTTCTGTATGATGCGGGATTATTAAATTGGGCTGGAGTCAAGCAGGACATTGTCCATAAAATATTAACTGATGCAAACTGCTCCATTGCATTCGGCACAGTCAACGGCGTGTTTTTAACTGCGGTGCCCGCGGTAGTTTTAGTATCAGTAAGGACTGAAGATGCACCGTTCTTTAATACGTCGGTTGCTTTGGAAGTTACTAAATTTGTTATGTTGGCAACTGATCCAACATTAATTGTAGAATTAGTAGGGTTGGCAATAATTGGCGTGCCGTCAGGCTTTTTAAGATCAAGTGCTTTACCAAGATATTCTATAATTGTTGCCACGTTATACTCCTAAGAACTTTTCTAGATTACTTTTTTTAGGAAGATAGATCCGAGTTCCCGGCTCAAAATCATAGATAGGATCTTTAAGAACGCTTAAATTACGTTGAACAAATACCCACCATAACTTGGCATTGCCATACACATCGTATGCTAACAAGTCCGGTCTATGACGGTATTGATTTTCAATAATATATTGATAATCGTCTGCTTCAGCGGGCACTGGTCGAATATTAAGTAATTCTAAATATAAAGAATTTTGTATTGTGTTTAACCAAGGGCTTGCATTGTTATAAGTTGCCATATTAAATGTATCCTACGCTGCCTGAGCCTGACATTCTACCTTTGGCGTAGTCTTGTAAATTAAACTGTCGTAGACGCTGTCTGTTGTACATCGGTGATACTGTTACAGACACAGTGCTCACTATAGGAACCCATGTATTTGTTCCAAAAGAATTGCAGTTGATATAATTAACATCATCTTTTAAGTCTACACTAAAAGATTTAATAACAACGGGTACATTGTCAAAGATGCTTGCGCCGTATCCAGTTAGGTTGCATACTATTGGAGGATTGCCGGCAAACTCTCCCTGGCCAAAGAACATCTTAGTTGCTGTTTTAAAAAATGTAGTTGCTGCAATCCAGTAGGCAGCATCTGTTTCTGTTTCGCAGGTAAATTCTCCGCTGATTTGAATATCATCAACTACGCTGTTTTTGTATGCATGCACTTGGTAATTACTGTGAGTTAGTGATTGAGAATTATATTCTGCTTTGGTGCTGACAGTTATGTTAGGCATGTAAGGCCAAACCACGCCACCGGTGTTTTGTAATAGTGCAAACAACGGAGAATTAAAATTATTCCATTGGCAGTTGATCCTGACACGCCAATCGTTTCCATCACTGGGTTGCAGTTTGATTGCCTGCCCTTGTTTGATAAATGCAGCAGCTCCTGCAGGTATATTTGCACCGCGTTTTAAACTAAGTATGTTGTTTAGCATGCCGGCGGCTGAACTAACAGTTCCGGCTAAATTTTGAAGACCGCCGGCAAGGTTACCACCAGTTAATTTATTAAGTCCGCCTTGAATGTCTGCTGCAATGTTACTAGTAGATCCAGCTACGGTCTGCAACGAATTTAATGCACCGCCTACAGTACTTTGTATAGTGGAGGCAATGTTTCCCATACCGGATATGCCGCCTAATGCACCAGTGGCTTGGCCAGCTAAATTTTTAAGATCGCCAGTTAACCCGTTGAGTCCTGAACCTAATTCTCCGGACAGCGCAGATATCTTACTGTCCAAATTTAGTTTAGACAGTGCAGAAATTGCAGAAGGTAATGCAGCCTGTGCTTCGTTTGTGGCCTGTGTGATGCTTTGTGATACACTTGCTACCAATTGGGCGATCGGGTTAATAGATAATGGCATTTTGGGCAAATTTCCTTGTCATATAGTCTATTTATTCTTGTAAAAATGTGCTATTATATTAGTATTAACGGAGACTCTATATTAATGATACCAACCATACCGAAGGTAAAATACCTAACAAACAAAGATTTATTAAGAGAAATACATCTAAGTAAGGTCACATTTAGTTCATATACTAAACCAGAATACAGCGAGTACGACTTAATTGTTCCTAATTTAGATAAAATTAACATCCGTACTATTGCAGAAGCCAAGAGAAATCAAGCATCTAGATTGGCAAAGAGGGCGCATGAAGCTGCAATGCACGCTGCTGGGAAAAAAATGCCTGCTAAAGAGTTTGATGTTGATTATAAAAAGATAAAAAAATTAGATTTAGTTTTTCGTGTTATATCATTTGAACATATTCCGCTTGCGCCAGGACGTAAGAAAACTATCAAAAATACTGCTGACAGTCACGAGAAAGTAAACTTTCCTCCTTATCAACATTGGAAATTTGATGATAATAACAATCTGATATGCGTAGGAAAAAGCCATTGGAAAGGCGATCTCAATACTGGGCATTTCAGCAAGGCGCATGGACAGACTACCAGTGATCTGGCTCGCATGTGGATTAAACTGTGTGAAAGATATGCTACTCGTGGAAATGTTCGTGGATATACGTACAATGACGAAATGCGTGGGCAGGCAATTCTACAACTGACTCAAATTGGTCTACAGTTTGATGAATCAAAATCAGACAATCCGTTTGCCTATTACACTGCGGCTGTTACCAACAGTTTTGTAAGAATTATCAACATTGAAAAACGTAATCAAAATATTCGAGATGATATTTTAGAAATGAACGGAATGAATCCTAGTTGGACTAGGCAGAATAGTGCTAATCCAGCTACTGCTCCGGGCGAAGTTACCATTACTACTTATATCATTGATCCTCCAGAAGATACTGTTGAAATAACTGAAGAAGATTGACCTTTATCATTAGAGAGTGTATTATTAATCTATGAACTTATTTAAAAAAGCAGCATGCTTCACTGATATACATTTTGGGCTTAAGAGCGGCAGTAGGACTCATAACATTGACTGTGAGGAATTCGTCAAGTGGTTCTGTACTACTGCCATCGAGGAAGGTGCAGAGACCTGTGTCTTTCTAGGCGACTGGCATCACAATCGCTCAACTACTGATGTTAGTACAATGAATTACACATTGTCTAACTTAGAACTGTTGAGTAAGACATTTGAGAAAGTGTATTTTATTCTAGGCAATCACGACCTATTCTATAAAGACAAGCGAGAAATTAACTCCATCGAGTTTATGCGCTTGTTTCCTAACATCATTCCTATCAGAGAACGCTTTACACAAGGCGATGTAACTATCATACCTTGGCTGATAGGTGATGAATGGAAGACTATTCCTGATATTAAAAGCAAATATCTGTTTGGACATTTAGAGCTACCGTCATTCTATATGAATGCCATGGTACAGATGCCCGATCACGGAACTATTCAAAGCACACATTTTGTTAATCAAGAGTATGTGTTTACTGGACACTTCCATAAACGGCAAAATAATAAAAATATTTGGTATATCGGCAATGCGTTCCCACACAACTATGCAGATGCTGGAGACGATGACCGTGGTATGATGCTGTTAGAGTGGGGTACTAAGCCTGAATTTAAAACTTGGCCGGGTCAGCCTACCTATCGTACCTACAAACTAAGTCAAATTATTGACAATCCAGCTGGCCTGCTTCGTAAGAATATGCACTGCCGTGTAACTATTGATTTGCCTATTACTTTTGAAGAAGCTAATTTTATTAAAGAACAATTTATTCCCGAGTACAAGCTACGCGAACTGATGCTTATTCCGGAAAAAGTAGAGATAGAAAGCAATCATGTACCTATCGATATCAGCTTTGAAAGTGTTGATACAATTGTAATGAATCAAATTAATGCTATCGAAAGCGATACATATGACAAGAAAGTTCTATTGGAAATTTACAATAACCTATGATAAAAATTAAAAATTTAACAGTTAATAGGTAAATACTCTAAAGGAGTGTTGCTATGACTAGGGTAAAATTTAGAGAATGGACTGAGGAAGAATTAAGTTTGATTAAAGATGTATCGTATAGTGCTAGAGAATTAAGTGTTATGTTAAGTGCACGGGCAGGCACGATTCGTAATTTACGTATAAAATTAGATGTAGTTCCATCGCAGTCTAGCGTTATGTCTAGGCCTAGGCCACAACGTATTAAAAACGAAACAAGGCAGTGTATTGGAAAAGACTGTTCTAATTCATTTACTGTTAAACCTGCAATGAAAAAGAAATATTGTTCTCATTCATGTCAACTAAGAACTGACAATATTGCACCAAAAGGTATAGGATCAAGAGGAATTAGAAATCCTAATATAAAAGAATACACACAATATGCAAGAAAAGTTCATGCACTAAGTCATAAAGTTTATGAACAAAATAAAGAAATAATTAATCCTAACAACTATCCTAGAACATTGTGCGGAGTCGAGGGAGGATGGCAGCTTGACCATATTATTACTATAAAAGAATGTTTTGAAAAAGAAGTCTCGGCAGAAGATGCATCAACTCTTACCAACTTAAGAATGTTACCATGGAAAGAAAATTTAATGAGGCAATATGACAATTAAAATAAAGAATTTAACCGTTCGCAACTTTATGAGCGTGGGCGCACAAACACAGGCTATTGATTTTGATCGTGGTCAGTTGACATTAGTACTTGGAGAGAACTTAGATCTTGGTGGGGACGATAGTGGTGCTCGTAACGGCACAGGTAAAACTACTATTGTTAACGGACTTAGCTATGCTATCTATGGCAATGCGCTGACTAATATTAAAAAAGATAATCTAGTTAACAAGATTAATAACAAAGGCATGCTGTGTACTGTTGACTTTGAAAAAGGTGGTGTAAACTATCATATCGAACGTGGTCGTAAGCCTAACGTGCTTAAATTCAGCGTTAACGGGCAAGAACAGCAGTTGAAAGAACAAGACGAATCACAGGGCGATAGCAGAGAAACACAGAAAGCTATTGAAGAAGTGTTTGGCATGACTCACGACATGTTCAAACATCTAGTTGCTCTGAACACCTATACAGAACCGTTTCTGTCTATGAAGGCGGCGGAGCAACGAGCCATCATCGAACAGTTATTGGGCATTACTATCCTGTCTGAAAAGGCAGAAGCTCTTAAAGAATCTATTAAAATTTCTAAGGATTCTATTACTACGGAAAATACTCGCATTGAAACAGTCAAAACTAGCAATGAACGTATTCAACAAAGCATTGAATCGTTAGAGCGTAAACAAAAGATGTGGGGCGACCAACACGAGTCCTCGTTAGAAAATTTGCTTAAAAGTATTGATAGGCTCAGCGACATCAGTGTCGATGTAGAAATTGCAGATCAACGTGCGCTAGTTGAATGGAATAAGAATAAGAAAGATCACGACGGTCTTACATCAATGATTGCCAAGCAGACGTCTGCACTTGAAAAAGAACAACGATCTTTAGAAAAACTAGAAAAAGACCTAACAAGTCTTGCTGATCACAAGTGTCATAGTTGCGGGCATGAATTACATGATGCTAAACATGACGAAATGCTAGCTGCTAAGGCTACGCAGGTGACAGAAAGCAACGAATTTATCACAGAATATCTTGAAGAACTTGCAACACTTAATGAAGCATTGAGTTTGTTAGGCGAGGTAGGCGCATGCCCTAAAGTAATATATGATAATTTAGAAGAAGCACTTAATCATAAGAACACATTGGAAGGCCTAGAGCGTGATGTTACTATCAAAGCTGGAGAAGAGAATCCATACGATGATCAAATTACTGAATTAAAAGCAACTGCACTTCAAGAAATTAACTGGGAAGGATTAAACGAACTGGTGCGTGTTAAGGATCACCAAGAATTCCTACACAAATTGCTAACAAACAAAGATAGTTTTGTACGTAAGCGCATTATTGATCAAAACTTAGCGTTCTTAAATCAACGACTGACTTACTATCTTGATAAGATTGGGCTTCCTCATACAGTAGAATTTCAAAACGACCTAACTGTCATCATCACTCAGCTGGGTCAGGACTTAGACTTTGATAACCTATCACGCGGTGAGCGCAATCGTTTAATTCTAAGTATGAGCTGGGCGTTCCGTGATGTATGGGAAAACTTGTATCAAGCAATTAATTTATTGTTTATTGATGAGCTAGTTGATTCAGGAATGGATGCCAGTGGCGTTGAATCAAGTATCGGTGTGCTAAAACGCATGACTCGAGAACGTGATAAGAATGTATTCTTAATCTCACATCGAGATGATTTGACTAGTCGAGTAAATCATGTGTTAAAAGTTATTAAAGAAAATGGATTTACCAGCTATTCTACAGACGTTGAGATCATATAGTAATGTCAACAGATAGTCACGATAGGTTAATTGCCGCTTTTCAAGAATATTTTAAGTGTCAAACTAATTTTGAATATAAAAATTCAAACGAGGCAGGCGTAAGGGCACGATATTGGCTATCAGAGATACGCAACGAGGCATCAACCAGGCGAATAGAGATACAAGAAAAAAGACAGGCACGTAAAAAAGCCAAGAAAGGCATACTAGGCAGGCCCCCTAAGATAACTAAAGTGTGACATGGATATATCAAAACCAACTCGTAACCGAAATACCCGAAGGCAAACTTGGCTTTGTGTATCTAATTACAAATCTCACTACCGGGCAAAAGTACATAGGCAAGAAACTAGCACAATTTAAACGTACTAAACCACCTCTCAAAGGCAAAAAACTCAAACGCAGAAGCGTAGTCGAAAGTGATTGGCGTGATTATTGGGGTTCATCCGATAGACTCAACGCAGACATCACAACATTAGGCCCGGAAAAATTCACAAGAGAAATATTATATTACTGTACCAGTAAGGCAGAAATGTCTTACATCGAGGCAAAAGAGCAATTTGATCGCAGAGTATTAGAAACAGATGAATACTATAATGGTATTATCAATATCAGATGCGGTGGATCAGAAAAGTTACGACAAGCTCTATTAGAACACTACAAGGCAATTTAAACGGTTATAGCTGGCGCTGGCTAATTTCAAGCGCACATGAAAAGAGGACCTTGGGTCACTCGGACGTAAATCTCTCGCCGTTAAGAGTACTCAGCAACTATCCTTTACAGGACGAAGATCGCAAGTGCCGCGGTTTTGCTGTTTGAAAATAATTTAAATTAGAGCCCAATGAGGAGAGAAATACTCCGCGTTAGTATCATATGTTAGCGTATAAGATATTAACTGCCGCTGTCGTGCGCAAGCACCAAGAACGTAGCTATAGGTACAGGACAACCGCCTAGGTAATGCTATAACGCTAGTGACTATAAGAACTCAGATAATGTTCCTATATATTTTTGCCCGTGCAAACGGGCAATTGTGACTAACGAATCTAGATAATATTTAAAGTGCTTCGCACTTAATAATACTTCTATAATTAAAGAAAGAAACATGTGTTGAGCGTAAGCGATAACACAAATGAGCTTTAGCTCATTCTTTACAATAAATAACTAATAAATCTGGACTAACAACAATGCGTATTCAATCTCTATTCGAACAAAAACAATTAATCATTGAACATCGAGCATATTCTCAAAAGTTATTAACTGAATCTTGTGAGGGATTAAGTCCTGATCAGAAACGTATTGTAGAAGGTATACATCGAGAACTACTTCCCTTAATTGAAGCCAGCTTATCGGCTGATCAAATACAACAACTATTCGGACAAGTTGAGAAGTCAGCAACAGCAGCAGGCAGTAATAGAACTGCAATAGGCAAGGGAAAAGATGTTGCTGCAAAAGCAAATGAGATTATCAATAATGTTGGGAAGTGGCTGCAGGACACTGCTCCCGTTAAGGCGTTCGATTCTAAATTTGATCAATTAAAAAGTACTATTGGTACAAAGTTTCCAGACCTTGACAAGAATCTAACTGCCATGGGTACTTGGGCAAAAGAAAATCCTGGTAAAACAGCGGCAATAATTGGAGTATTAACGGCCATTGCTTCAATTGCAGGGGGACCGTTAGGTGGTGCAATTGCCGGTCAAGCACTTAGAGGCGCTACTGAATTACTAAAAGGTGAAAAATTAAGCACTGCTATTGGCAAAGGTGTTAAGACAGCAGCATTAGGTTATCTATCTGGAAAAGCATTTGAACTAATAGGAGACTTTGTAGGCAATATGCGGGCAGATTCTATACCTTTTGGTCCTGCAGACGCAGGGCTTGAAAAAGTTTCCTACGGTGCAACACAGACATTAACTGCACCAGGACTTAAATCTGTAGAAACTATTAAAGGATTTAATATTGTAGCGTTTGGTGATCAAGCAGATGCTGTCAATAATGCCATGGACATGATTAAAAATGGACAAGCGGGCGGGTTTGATGCGCTAAAAAAAGTGGCCAGAGAAATTTCGTCCCCGGAATATAAATCAGCAATAAAAGATATCATGGCAAATGCTCGTGATGCTCAATTATCCAATGACAGTCTGATGCAATGGATCGACGGAATGGCACAGGCAGGACAAGCAATGTCTCAAGGCGCTGTAGCAGCATCAACAGGCAGTGAGAAAAAAGAAAGTTATTACCGTCAGACTCGCCCGCTTAGTGAAGGCCAAGTCTACATGATGTTCAACAAGATAGAAAGATTAGACGAAGGCCCATTCGATGCTATCAAGGCAGGTGCAGGCAAGTTGGCAGGTGCAGCGGCAAAGAAAATTGGTCAAGTTGGAACTAATCTTACTACTAAAGTTACAGCAGATAAATTAAATTCTGCTTGGAAGGCTGCAGGCAGTCCTACAGACAGCAATGAACTTGCAGCATTTTTAGAAAAACAAGGTGTAGATAGTAGTGTAGTTACACAGGTCTATGCTGATATGAAACTGTCAACGACTACTGATCAACCAGTTGCAGCACCGTCTTCTTACAAGAACGCACAAGAATTAATTAAAAAATTAACTAAAAAAGATAAACAACGACTAATGACATATGTTCAAAAGTCGTTAGCTACGGCATAAATAATACACTAGGATAATACTATGCGACTTACAGAAATTTTAACAGAATCACAACAGCAAGAACTTGAAGAAGGACCGTTAGGTGCTATCGGGCGAGGACTAGCCAAAGGCATTGGCGGTATTAGTAAAGCTGCTGGTATGATCGGCGGAGTTGCAGGAGGTGTTAAGCAAGCCTATCAGAAAGGAAAAGCTACTAGTACTGCACATATTGCTGGAGATGTTCCAAAGGCAGCACCGGAGCCGTCAGCAGCAAAAGCAGCATACGATAAAGAATATGCAAAATTAACACAGCCAGCAGCGCCAGCACCGCAAGCGTCTGCACCTGCACAACAAGCACCTACACAACAAGCGGCAGCTCCAGCACAGCAAGCAGCGCCACAACAAGCACCTACACAACAAGCGGCAGTTCCTGCTGCAAAACAACCTGCCGCTGCTCCGCAACAGGCAGCACCTGCAGCAACTGGTACAGCATATAAGCAAGCTCAACAAGCAATTTCTGGGTTAGATATAAAATCAAAGAAACGGATTATGGCATTGTTGCAGAAAGAAATAGGTGCACCGGTAGCTCAAGCGCCAACAGCAGTACCGAAAGCAGTGCCAGCAGCGTCTGCGCAAATGGCTGGACTGTACGACAGTGTGCAAAAACACAAAGATCGTATGATGGTAGAAGCAATTATTAATGGCACTCAGAGCATTTACAGAAGATGAGAATTAGAGATTTAACTGAAGAAAACGTTTTAGACGAAGGCCCTATTTGGGATAAAGTAAAAGGATTTTTCAAAGGAAAGCCTAAGACTGCACCAACAGCTAGGTTGTCTCCGGTTGACAGTATTCCGCCTAGAGAATTAAAAGCAATTCTAGGGGCAATCCTTAATGGAAAGGCCCTAGACACTAATCAAAAATTTAAACTCCAACAAATTTATAAACAACTTTAAAAAAACGGGAGACCCGTTTTTTTTGTGGTCTCTAAATTGTCTGAAACTATGTCACCGATTATTTCTCTCTCTTCCCAACTCATGTGCATTATTTCAGAGTAGCTCATGCTGCCTCTCATATACCAGCAGAGTTTGAGGCAGTCTTTTTTAATCGCCTTACCTTCCTTTTCTAAGCGATCGGACTCTCGTAAAATCTCCGGTAAGGAAAGGCTTAAGATTTTACGCCGAAAAAATTTGATTGATCCATTGTAACTGGTAAGCTGTAGTTTTCCTGACACTCACCACATTTGACATCTTGTGCTTCAAATTCGATCTGTTTTTTCATTGCACTGATATGATTAGAAATTTTATCAAACATCTCTTTAGAAGTGTTGTTGATAAATTCCTTAATCATACCGTTGTCAGTTACTGTTCCGTCGGGAGTATTGATTTCAGTAATGCAATCAGCAATAATATCAACAGTTAGTTCAGTTAGTTTGACAAAACTTTTGCCAAACTTATCTAATTTTTCTTCATCGCTAATAGTGTCATCATTGACAATAGAAAAAATTCGTTGCTGCGCCATTGTTTTAATAGAAGTCCTAGTAAATTCTTTATATGAGTATGGACGTATATGCACTACTAGCGGATCTACATTAACAGTATCTTGATAGATAAAATTATTAAACACTGTAAACCATGCAGATAAATCTAAATCGTAATTGTTTTCAGCGTCGCAATGCGGGCAACTTGACATAACTTCCATTTTATCACCGTAGGTTGCAACTCGAATCGCAATAAGTGCAAAGTCTAAATCAATAGTAGGCATTACCCAAGGATCTTTTATAGCCGGAATACAGCTCTTAATTAACTCAACAGTTGATTGACCACTGAGTAAGGCATCCGGAGTTTTAAACATTAACTCGTCTTTGGCAGTCATTGCATACACTGGATACTGATCGTTTGAACTTTGGTCTAGCGCACCGTGAGGATAAAATTTACCTTTTGACGGTAGGGAAACATAAATTTTTGGTTGGCGGTAAAATGCTGCAAGAGGATTACTCTTGGGCGGCTGCATGGTAGGATTTTGGTTCATGTTATCTCCGGTAAATAAACTATATAATGCTCGTCTATTTATGTGCGTAGATAACTAGGAAAATTAAAGAATGGCTGTTTTTATTGACATCCCTGGAATAGGTACCGTAGAAGCTAAAAATGCTGCTTCTGAAGCCACTTTGGCAGAAATGCTTAAAACAATGAAGTCGATTGGCAAAGCAGGTAGTAGCGGCGGAAATAATACCGGTAGCAGCAGCGGAAATAATACCGGTAGCAGCAGCAGTAACAAAGGTAGC